>R24__coassemble_933_pt1 | contig 17480 bp, 15 predicted proteins | sample R24__metabat2_high_PE_045 | metagenome-assembled genome bin R24 | reverse complement strand
ACGTTACACTATTTGGAATAGTTACACTTGTTAAACCGCTACAAGATTGAAACGCCATATCAGCTATTGACGTTACGCCATTTGGAATAGTTACACTTGTTAATTTAGTACAACTTCTAAACGCGTTACTACCTATTGACAGTACGCCTGTCCCTATCGTTAGACTTGATATTTCAGAACAAGATTGAAACGCATTATTACCTATTGACGTTACACTATTTGGAATAGTTACACTTGTTAAACCGCTACAAGATTGAAACGCATTATTACCTATTGACGCTACACTGTAGGTAATACCGGTGGATGTGTTTGTCGCAGTTGAAGGGATGTTAAGAACTCCGGTAGGCGTTCCATTTTTAGCTACTGAAACCTTTCCGCCATTCCCTTCGCCATCAGCAGCCGTTGTGATTGTATATTTAAAACTGCCTACTGTAAAGGAGGTTTGTGCAAATATATTACACGAAGAGAGTAATAGGAATACTCCTACAAGAAATAAACTAATTTTTCGCATAAGCGATAAGTTTTCCTTGATGATTTCCTAAAGGAAAGATTGTCCTTAACAATCTTGTATTTAAATTATACAGAAAAAGCGTGAAATCATCTACGACTTACATTATCTCTTCCTCAGTAGGTGTCTGGAAATACCCGAATACAAAAGACACAACGACAACACGTATATCACGCCACAGGCTCTATACATTATTGACCATTATAACTTGTTGTACTCGTAAAATTTTCCAGACTTTACCAAGACAAGTTATAAAAGCATAACGCTTTTTAAAATAAATAAATTTTCAAACGAATAGTGTAAAAGTAATACTACTAAAACACCATTACCCATTCTACAATAGGCGTTGCAAAATTAATACATTTATTTTTAATGGCAAGTTTTTTATTGGAAAAATGTAGATATCAGTCTATTTCAACCCAGATAGGACAATGGTCTGATTGCATTGCTGAAGAGTCTATGCCAGCATCTTTTATTCTGTCTTTTATTAGATTTGATACCATACAATAGTCTATTCTCCAACCTTTGTTTTTCATTCTTGCATTAGCACGATAACTCCACCAAGAATAAGCGTCTTTTTCTTTTGGGTGAATATAACGAAAGCTATCTGTAAAACCTGAGTTTAAAAAACCTGTAAGCCACTCTCTTTCTTCAGGAAGAAAGCCTGAGTTCTTTGCATTACCTTTTGGATCATGAATGTCTATTTCTGTATGTGCTATGTTATAATCTCCGCAAAAAACAATATTAGGTATTTTTTTTTGAAGGTCTAAAGCATATTGTTGAAAATCGTTTAGCCATTGCATTTTAAAACTTTGTCTTTCATCACCAGAAGTGCCAGATGGGTGATAAACACTGACTATTGACAAATCAGGATAATCAACGCGAATAACTCTACCTTCAAAGTCATATTTTTCTATTCCTATTCCAATGATTTTGTTTTGAGGAATGTGTTTGGTAAGAATTGCAACACCACTGTATCCTTTCTTTTGAGCAGAAAAAGGATAGCAATTATACCCCAAAGATGCAAATTCCAGCATAGGTATTTGGTCTGGTTGTGCTTTGGTTTCTTGTAAGCAAACAACATCTGCATTAGATTTTTCTAACCAAGCAAGAAATCCTTTATTCATTGCGGCACGAATGCCATTAACATTATAGGAATATATTTTCATTTTTATTTATTTTTATTTGGTTTAAAAGAAAATGATTGTGCAAAGATAAATAAAAAATCTTGCTTAAAGTATAACAAGGTAGAAGTTTTTATTATAATTTAATGGAACTTTCTGCGTTATATACCAAAATAAAATAGTAATTAGATGAAGAGATTTATTTTAAATCCCAAGGTATTGTGGTATTCTTTGATAGTGGGTTTTTCTATTTTTCTATTTTCTTTATGGGAAATTAATAATGTTATAAAGAGACTTAAAGATGAAGAAATAAAGCAAGTAGAGATATGGGCAAAAGCTGTAAGTCGTAAAGCAGATATGGTGAAAGAAACTAAAGAATTTTATGATAAGACTTTGGAGGTAGAGCAAATTAAACTACAGCGATTTGTTGAAGCCTACAAAATTATACTCTCACAAGATGAAAATGCAGACCTTACTTCTTCTAACCTACAATTCTATACCAAGATAATAATGGATAACAAAACGATTCCCGTTATTATTACCGATGAGTTTAATAATATTCAGTTCTATCAGAATGTAGTTCCAGAACCACAAGAGAAAGTACTTGTAGGAGACTTATACAAACGTTTTTCTCACAATAAGCCTTTGGAATATGAGGTTTATGGGATGAAGTTTAAACTATATTATACCGAAAGTAATGTTTTCTCAAACCTGCGAAAAGTTACTGATGAGGTGATGTATTCTTTTCTAAGTGATGTAACAAATAATGGAGTGTCAGTGCCTGTTATTATAACCGATTCAGCAAAGAGAAAAGTCTTTGCATGTGGAAATATAGACTCCAGTTTATTAAAGGCAGATAAAATAGAAGCAACTATCAATAATATGCTTGATGATAATACTCCAATAAGAATTTCTTTACCGGGAAAACAATATGGTTATATACTGTATCAAAAAAACAAAACAATATCTTTGCTTAGATATTTTCCATTAGTATATATTTTCTTCTTTGTTCTGTTTGGTAGCTTGATATATTTAGTTCTTAGGACAATAAGGTCTTCAGAACAAAACCATCTTTGGGTTGGTATGAGTAAGGAAACGGCACATCAACTTGGAACACCTATTTCTTCGCTTACAGCTTGGATTGAATTGTTGAGAGCAACTCCAGAAAATGTTTCAACTTGCGAAGAGATGGATAAGGATATACAACGTCTAAGTATTATTACGCAAAGATTTTCTCAAATAGGCTCACGTCCTACTTTGAAACCTCAAAATATTATACCTATTATAAATAATATGGTAAATTATTTCTCATTGAGAAGTCCCAAGAAAGTAGTCTATATAAACACAGTTGAGAATTATAATGAAGTTGTCGTTCCTGTTAATCAATTCTTGATAGAATGGACATTGGAGAACTTGTTTAAAAATGCTATAGATGCTATGGAAGGAAATGGAAATATAGTTATATCTATGGAAGAAAATGAAAAAAGAGTCTTTATTGATGTTTCTGACACAGGAAAGGGAATGTCAAAGTCTATGTTTAAAAAGATTTTTCATCCAGGTTTTACAACTAAAAAACGAGGATGGGGTTTGGGATTAAGTTTAGTAAAGAGGATTGTTGAAGAATATCATAGAGGAAAAATATATGTTAAGAATTCAACAATCAACGTGGGAACAACAATTAGGTTAGAACTAAACAAATAGCCAAAATGCTTTCTCTATATATTCATATTCCTTTTTGTCATCATAAGTGTATTTATTGTGATTTCTATTCTATTGCTCAGAAATATGATTTTGATTTATACACACAAACACTTATAAAAGAAATTGAAAATACAGATAATATTGTATCCAATGTTTCAAAAGATGTAAGCACAATCTATTTTGGAGGAGGTACTCCTTCTATTCTTAGTCTTGATAACTTGAAACAGATAATAACTTGCATAGAAAAAAATTTTGATGTTCAATCTGATGCAGAAAAAACTTTAGAAGCAAATCCAGAGAATATAAGTCTTGATTATGCTTTTGGATTAAAATCTTTAGGGTTTAACCGTATAAGTCTTGGTGTTCAAAGTTTTGATGATAAAGATTTGAAACTATTGAATCGTTCTCATAATTCATTAATGGCTAAACAAGCAATACTAACTTTACAACAAGTAGGGTTTAAAAACATTTCCGTTGATTTAATTTCAAATCTGCCAAATACAACTCTGTCTTCTTGGAAAAAGAATTTAGAGAGGGTATTTTTTTACAATATTCCTCATATTTCTTGTTATACACTTATGAGAGAAGAGGGGACTATGCTTGATATTTTATTAAAAAAAGAAAAACTACAATTTATATCAGAGGAAGAGCAATTAGAACAGATGGATTTTACTATGGATTTTTTGGCTGAAAAAGGATATAACCATTATGAGACTTCTTCATACGCAATTCCAGGTTTTGAATCCAAGCATAACACTCGTTATTGGCAAAATGGAGAATATATAGGCTTTGGTGCAGCCGCACATTCCTTTGTAGATAATACTCGTTTTTGGAATGAAAGTAATGTGAAAGAATATGTAAAACGGATAAATGAAGGAAATTTTTCTAAGAAAGGAAGAGAAGAAAAATTATCTTTAAAAGACAGATATAATGAATATGTTATGCTCCGTTCAAGATTGAGTAATGGTTTAAACTCCGAGTATGTCAAAGACAATCTCCCAGAATATTATTCTTATTTTCTAACCAAGCTAAGTAAAATAAAAAGAGACGGTTATCTAACTTTAGGTAATACACTTACAAGGAAAGGTTGGCATTTGCAAGATAGTATGATATTAGAACTTGCTTTGTAGTCTTTTTGCCTCAGATTTATCATCGATAAAAAGCGAAATTATTATTTTCTGAAAAAATAAATAGTAAAAAAACTTAAAATCATTTTGTTTTTTTGTAAAGATTATGTAAATTTGCAAAATACATTATACTTACGATATAAAAACAAAAAAATATAAAATTATGAATAGGGAAATTTTGGTCTGTATGGATTTTTCAAATTCTGCAGTTACAGCTTTAAGAATCTCTGTAGATATAGCAAATAGAGTAGATTCTGATGTTAAAATGGTGTGGGTTGAAACCATAGAGAAAGATCGTGATGAAGCAGAAGCAATAATGAAAGATTTCTGTGCTTCTTTTGGCAAAGCTCTTAATGGAAAGAATATCGGCTTTGAAATAATTAAAGGTAAAAAAGTGCATTCAGCTTTGGTTAAGTTTATTAATCAAGAAAAACCTTACCTTGTCGTTATTGGAGCAAATGGAAATAGTGGCTATGATGAAAGATTTGCAGGGGCTAATACCTTTAAAACGATAAACGATTCTAATGTTCCGGTCCTAAGTATTAGAGAAAATTTTGACTTTAATAAGCCATTGGATAATATTATTCTTCCTATAGATTCTACAGAAGAGACTCGCCAAAAAGTTCCTTGGGTTGTAGATTTTGCAAGAATGTTTCCTCAATCAACAATACGTATTTTAGGTTTATTGTCTTATAAGAATAATAAACCATTGAAAGATTTGGTGTACAAGTATGTGGAAAGTGTAGAAGACTTCCTTTCAAAAAGAGGTTTAAGATATACCGCAGATATAAGAGAATCTGATAATGTAACTCTTACAACGTTAGAATATGCTAAGGAAGTAAATGCTGATATGGTAGTAATTATGACAGAGCAAGAGAAAACTCTTTCTAATCTGTTTTTCCTTGGACCATACGCTCAGCAGATGATAAATCTTTCTTCTTATCCTGTTCTTGCTATCTCTCCAAGACAGACAGGAGCTTATAGTATTTAGTTTTTTTGAAATAGTTTATTAATACAAATAACTATGAAACGATTCATACTGTTGGGGTGTTTAGTGTTTTTAGGAAATATCTTAATGGCACAAGTAGAAGTTGTGGCAGACGGGAGGTTGCAGACTATATTAGAACAACACATCTCCTACAATTCCATGGCTAAAACTTTTCCTGGATACAGAATAAAAGTGGCAAAATTCACAGGAGATAATGCCAAGAAGCAGGCTTTTGATCTAAAAAAACAACTTTTGGAAATATTTCCCGGACAGAGGGTATATATAAACTTTGATGAACCTTTCTTTAATGTCAAGATAGGTGATTTTACTACTCGTTTAGATGCTTACGCTTTATTAAGTAAAATCAAACCCCAGATTTCAACTTCAGTTATTGTGCAAGATTATGTTAATGCACCTGTTGTAAGTATAGAAGACTTGCAAGCACCAGAATACTATGAAGAAGATTTAGAAAACGAAGAAGAGACAATAGATTAAATCAGTTAGAAAAACAAAATTTATAAAATAATTAATACAATGGAAATAAAAAATTATATACAAGAGAATAAAAACAGATTCCTTGAGGAATTATTCTCACTTATCAGAATACCATCAATATCTTCTCAGACAGAACACAAGGAAGATATGGTTAAGTGTGCCAACCGTTGGAAAGAACTTTTGCTTGAAGCAGGAGCCGATAAAGTAGAGGTAATGCCAACAGAAGGTAATCCTGTTGTTTATGGAGAAAAAATGATAAACAAGGATTATCCTACAGTTTTAGTTTATGGACATTATGATGTAATGCCTGTTGATCCTATAGACGAATGGAAGACTAAACCATTTGAACCTGAAATTAAAGATGAAATTATTTGGGCAAGAGGTGCAGATGATGACAAAGGTCAGTCTTTTATGCAAGCAAAGGCATTTGAATATATGGTTCGTAGTGGAAAACTTCAATGCAATGTTAAGTTTATGTTAGAAGGAGAAGAAGAAATCGGCTCTGGCTCATTGTATGGCTTTTGTGAGAAGAACAAAGAATTGTTAAAGGCAGATGTTATCTTGGTTTCTGATACTTCAATGATAAATAAAGATACTCCTTCTATAACTGCCGGACTTAGAGGTTTGGGATACATAGAAGTAAAGGTTACAGGTCCGAAAGCAGATTTGCATTCAGGACTTTATGGAGGTGCAGTTGCTAATCCAATCAATATTCTTTGTAAAATGATTGCTCAACTACAGGACGAAGATAATCGTTGTACTGTTGTTGATTTCTACAAAGAAGTTATAGAACTTTCACAAGAAGAACGTGATCTTATGGCTAAAGCTCCTTTTGATGAAAAGTCTTACCTTGAAGTTACAGGTTCTCCTTCATTGCATGGTGAAAAAGGTTACACAACAATTGAACGTACAGGAATAAGACCTTCTTTCGATGTTTGTGGAATTTGGGGTGGATACACAGGAGAGGGAGCTAAGACTGTTATCCCTTCAACTGCACATGCAAAGATTTCTTTCCGTTTGGTACCTGACCAAGATTTTAACGTAATTACAGAGAGAGTAAAGAAACATATAGAGGATATAGCACCTAAATGTGTGAAAGTAGAGGTTATTCCTTTGCATGGAGGATACGCATACGTTTCTCCTTTGGACTTACCTGCTTATAAGGCTGCAGAAAAAGCAATGCAAAAAACATACGGAAAGCAGCCTATACCTACCCGTTCAGGAGGTAGCATTCCAATTGTTGCAGGTTTTGAAAGAATACTTGGAATAAAATCTATTTTGATGGGATTCGGTTTAGGAAGTGATGCAATACACTCACCAAATGAGAATTATCCATTGCAACAATTTTTCAGAGGAATAGAGTCTATAACATATTTCTATGAAGAATTTGCACAACTTATGAAGAAATAAAAGCTTTATTTTAAGTAGGTTAAGTTTTGTGAAAAAAAGACTTGGTTTTAAAAAAATAAAACAAAGTCTTTTACGTTAAAAGACTAAGTGTTTAACCATAAAAGATCAAGTTTTAAAATGAAAAGATTAACTTTAATTTTATTAGCAACATTATTCGTTGCAAGTATTCAGGCTCAAAATATAAAATTGCCTAAACCTCAGAAAGATGGAGGAGAGACTGTGTTGAAATCAATAGACTTACGTCAATCAGACAGAAGCTTCAAGGATGGTGATGTATCTTTGCAAGATCTTTCAACTATACTTTGGGCAGGTTGGGGAGAATCTCATGGCAAGCGTACTGCACCTACTGCAATAAATGCACAAGATATTACACTATATGTATTTCTTGAGACAGGAATTTACAGATATGACGAAAAAGCAAACGAATTGGTCTTAGTGAAAAAAGGTGATTACAGAAAATTAACAGACAGAGAAGGCGGTTTCGCAGGGAATGTTACCAATGTTGCAATAGTTTCTGACTTTTCAAAGTATGAAAGGATAAAAGAACATCATACAAAGTTTGTATTTGGTTCAATGTCTGCTGCATACGTTAGTGAAAATATGTATTTAGCTTGTGCTGGTATGAAAAGAAATCTTGGAACAGTTACAAGATATGCTGCTCATAACGAAAAACAAGTGAGAGAAGTTCTTCCTTTGAAAGAAGATGAACATATCTTTTTATTCCAAACCATAGGATATAAAAAATAATCAGTCGGCAACATTCTTTGATTTGATGCATCAAAATAAATTGCTCAATAAACAAACAGGCGGACACTCTCTATGATGTGTTCGCTTGTTTGTTTTGAAATAAAAAAAATGATTCTATGTTTTATTATTGTTGCTATTTATTTGTTTGATAACTTATTATGGATTTAATATTCTATCTGTAGTTCTCTTTCTTTAATGTTTAGGATTAAAATATTTTGTTTTATTTCAGTAATATATAATTTATTTTCTTAACTTTGCAATTATTTTATAAGGATATTAAATATTCAATAATATGGAGATAATAAGTAAAGGTAGAGTTGCTCAAATCATTGGTGCAGTGGTCGATGTGCGTTTTGATGAAGGTGAAACATTACCTGAAATCTATGATGCTTTGCGAGTAAAGAAAGAAGATGGTTCTTATCTTATACTTGAAGTAGAGCAGGATTTAGGAGAAAATACAGTTCGTTGTATTTCTATGGATTCTACTGATAGTTTGCAAAGAGGTTTAGAAGTGGAAAATCTTGGAGAACCTATAACAATGCCTATTGGAGAAGATATAAATGGTCGTTTGTTTAATGTTATAGGTCAAACTATTGATGGAATACAAGAAATAAAGACAGAAAAATCTTATCCTATTCATAGAGATGCTCCAAAATTTGAAGAACTTTCTACTGAAAATCAAGTGCTATTTACAGGCATAAAGGCTATAGATCTTATTGAACCTTATTCAAAAGGAGGTAAGATAGGTCTGTTTGGTGGTGCAGGAGTAGGAAAAACTGTGCTTATTATGGAAATGATTCATAATATTGCGTTAAACTACTCTGGGCAATCAGTATTTACAGGAGTAGGAGAGAGGACTCGTGAAGGTAATGATCTTCTTAGAGAAATGCTTGAGAGTGGAGTAATAAACTACGGAGAAGAGTTTCGTAAGAGTATGGAAGAAGGCGGCTGGGACTTATCAAAAGTAGATATGCAAGCCTTGAAAGATAGTAAATGTACCCTTGTTTTTGGTCAGATGAATGAACCTCCTGGTGCAAGAGCAAGAGTAGCTCTTTCTGGTCTTACACTTGCAGAGTACTATAGAGATGGTGATGAAAAGACAGGGGGAAGAGATATACTTTTATTTATAGATAATATATTCCGTTTTACGCAAGCAGGTAGTGAGGTTTCTGCTCTTTTAGGTCGTATGCCTTCAGCTGTAGGTTATCAACCAACGCTTGCTTCTGAAATGGGAACAATGCAGGAGAGAATTACATCTACTAAACGAGGAAGTATAACTTCTATGCAAGCGGTATATGTTCCTGCTGATGATATAACAGACCCTGCCCCAGCAACAACTTTTACTCACCTTGATGCTCAAACAGTTCTTTCTCGAAAGATAGCTTCCTTAGGTATATATCCGGCTGTAGATCCTTTGGAGTCTTCTTCTCGTATTTTGAAAGAAGATGTTTTAGGTAAAGAACATTATGAGACTGCACAGAGAGTAAAACAAATACTTCAACGCTATAATGAATTACAAGATATCATAGCTATTCTTGGTATAGAAGAATTGGGTGATGAGGATAAACTTGTTGTTTCTCGTGCAAGAAAAGTACAGAGATTTCTTTCACAGCCTTTCTTTGTAGCGGAACAGTTTAGTGGAATACCAGGACAATTCGTTGATATAAAAGATACTATCAAAGGATTTAAGATGATTCTTAATGGAGAAGTGGATCATATTCCAGAGGCTGCTTTCAATATGGTTGGACCTATAGAGGATGCTATTGCAAAAGGAGAAAAAATGTTGCAAGAAGCCAGCAAATAACGAAGTCTCTAAGATATGGAAATAAAGATATTGACACCAGAAAAGTTGCTTTTTGAAGGAGAAATAAAGAGTGTAAAGTTGCAAGGCTTGAATGGTAAGTTTGAGATTCTTAACAACCACGCTCCGATAGTTTCTGTCTTGGTTAAAAGTGATGTGGTGATAAAAGATATGGAAGACAACGAGCATACCTTTTCAATTAAGGGAGGTATGCTTGAAATGTCTGATAATAAAATAAGCATTCTTGTACATTAATTCCTTGAAAATGTAAGAATATTTATTGGTTGAGTGTGTTTAAATACTCTTTATGCAGGTGGTAGTATTTCTTTATAAATAGTATGTAAACTATATTCAATATTACACATATAGCAATAAAATAACTCCAATGCCATATAGGAGAATTTGGAATTAGAATAAAGCCTAAAGATAATAGACCTTGTAAAGTTATATATATAATAGAAACTCTGATTTGAGGAATCTTTAATTCATTAGTCATAATTTGGTATATATGCTTGCGATGAGTTGTAGAAATGTTTTCGTGCAGTAGTATTCTATGACCAATTGTTAGTATAGTATCTGTTCCATAAACAACAAATAATAGCATATAACTAAAATCCATCGTATTTAGTATTAGTTTACAAAGCATAAAAGCAATAATAAAGCCCATACAGATACTACCGACATCGCCTGCAAAACATTTAGCTTTCTCTCTGAAGTTGAAAAAGCAAAAAATAACGTTGGTAATTATGCAGATAATAATCAGGTTCATATCTATAAAGTGCAAGTTGTTGTTTAAATACATTAAAGATATTAATGTAATAAGAGAATAGCCGCACATTATACCATTTATTCCATCCATGAAATTATAGGAGTTGATGATGAATATGGATAACATAAAGATTGGAACCATTACCAGCAATGTATTATCAAAATAAATGTTCAAATCAGTCATCATTAATAGAGTAGCAATAGTATGAGTAACTAAACGTGTGCCGACTGAACGAGGTTTTAAATCATCTAAGAAACTAATTAAAGCAACAAGAATAAGCCCTGTGATAAAATAAGGGTATTGCCAACCATAAGTAAAGAACCATACTACCGAACCTATAGAGAATATTACACCACCACCTCTGATAGTTGCTTTATCATGAGAAGAACGGCTATTAGGTTTATCTATTATTTTAAAATGAATAGCAATCTTTAAATAACACAATTCTAAGATAATTAATACTGCTGCTATTAATAAATATATAGATGACATGTCTTTATATCTTATAATGAGTCAATACGTCTATAGGTTCCCACGATAGTTCCCTTTTTGCTTTCTCGTTGCTGAAGGTTAGTGTTGTAGACATTTTGTTTATCTTATGTGAATTTACAGGTATTTTTTTGCCCATAATATCTCCTGCTTTTCCGATAAGTTTAGCTAACCAATAAGGTATAGTTTTAGGTTTTTGTTTTCCTAATAGCTTACAAATGCAGGCTGATAGTTCATGAAAAGAAGGATGATAGGAGTCGCATACATTATATATACCTCCTTTGTTAGCAACTTTTGGTATTAGGATAGCAATATCTTCAGCCATTACAACACTCTTTCTTACTTCTTTGTTTCCTATATTGAAATACAATCCTTTTCTAATCATGTTGAGCATTGAGCCAAGGTTCCCTTTAGCATTATGTCCGACTATTAATGCAGGGCGAAGAATAGTTAAAGCAACATTATGTTTGTTACACCATTCAATTAAAAAGTCCTCTGCCAAAATCTTACTTTTTGCGTATGGAGTTTTACCTTTTCTTGGGTAGTCTTCTGTTATGTTTTCACTTTCTTCTTCCCCATATACTGCGACAGAACTTGTGAATATAAATGATTTCGGAAGATGTTTTTCTAAAGCTTTACAAAGATTGATAGTTCCAAGATAGTTAGTGTCCAAAAAGGACTGTCTTTCCTTTGGAATATCGTCATTCATATAAACTTTACTGCCAGCATGGAGTACAATGTCGTAAGACTCTATTAGTTCTGGCTTTTCTTTTGAAAGATCTATCTTTATCTTATTTTCAGAAGAAAGTCCAAGAGTATCTATTTCATAGTTTTCTTTCAGTATAGGGATAATATTATTTCCTAAAAAACCATACGCTCCAGTAAAAAGAACCTTTTTCATATCAGTATTGTTTTAGTTTTATCCCAATTTATTAATCTGTCAGCTTCTTGTATAGTAACAAAATCAAAGTCATGGATATATTTGCTAAATTTTTTGAATGCTCCGCGCAAACCTATTCGGTTCTTAATCTGTCTTAATAAAGGTAGAGAAGTAATATTAGGTTGATTAACATCAAAATCACTTGGATGAAAATAAGACATAACGTATTTAGAATGCTTTGTCATGTATTTTGTTGTGTAGTATGGTAAAACTCTAAAATAACCTCCACCAGAAAATGTTACTGTTTGTCCAAGGACAGAAAAAAGATTTGTAGGAAATTCTTTTATTATTCCTTTTTCTGATTTGAATATTTTAGGCTCAGCTGAACCATAACTTTTAAGTCCTCCGCATTCTCGTTTCTTAGGAAAAACAGAACAGTCATACTTAAATCCTAATTCTATTAGTACATCAAAAGCATAAGTATTTTCATCTGTAAAAGAAAAGGATGGCGCTCTATATGACACAACCTCTTTACCCGAAGAGTCTTCTAAAAGTTTTTTTGCTTTTAGTGTATCTTGCAAAAAAGCTTTTCTATTAAATCTGTATGCCAATTGATGTTGATAAGAATGACAAGCGATTTCATGTCCTCGTTGAGTAATTTCCTTTATTATATCGGGATGTTTTTCTGCAAGCCAGCCTAAGCAAAAACAAGTAGCTTTAACTTGATATTCATCTAACAAATCCAGTATTTTGTATAGAGGCTCGTAAATGCGGACAGGATACTTTTCCCAGTCAAACATCTGAGAGTAGTTATCATGACAATAATAATCCTCTACATCTAAAGTTAGTATGTTAATGTTAGTTTTAATCAAGTTTTACAATATTTTATATTTAATTTTAGTTCTCAAAATTACACCTTTTTAATTATATAAATCATCTTTTGTAGATTTTTTTTGCTCTTTAATAACTTAAATAATTAATAATGAGTAGATAGATTAGAATTTAAATATGTTTCAAAAAGAACTGATATTGTTTATTCTTTATGAAAAAAGGACAGAATAATTGTTCTGTCCTTTTTGATTGATTAGTACAGATATTATTACTTAGTTTTTATATTCAGCAATAATATCTTTTACTTGTTCTGGTGTTACTCTACCATAAACTTTATCTCCAACCAATGCTACAGGTGCAAGTCCGCAAGCACCAACACAACGTAAGCAATTGATAGAGAATTTTCCGTCAGGTGTCATTTCACCAATTTCAATACCCAATTGACGTTTAAATTCATCAAGTACCTTCTCACTACCACGTACATAGCATGCAGTACCAAGACAAACGTTGATAGGGTGTTCGCCCTTTGGTTTCATTGAGAAGAATGAATAAAAACTAACTATACCATAGATTTTAGCAACAGGCATACGTAATTGTTCAGAAATAAGTTCTTGAACTTCCATAGGCAAGTAGCCAAATTCTCCTTGAACTTTATGAAGAATATTAATTATTTCACCATGTGAATTGCCGAAAGAAGCACATATTTCTTTTATTCTTTCTATTTTTTTGTTATTCAATACAATCTTTGTCATGATTCTAACTTTTTTTGATTGTTAAAAAACTATTCATCTACTTCTTCTATAACAGCAGACTTATCAAAATAATGAGTGTGTAGAAGATGATGTGCTTTTTCTCCACATGGTTCTCCTAAAAACTCTTTATAAAGTTGTTGTATATAAGGATTTTCGTGTGATTTTCTTATAGGTTTTTCCTTATCTTCTTCGTATATAGCTTTCAAACGCTTTTCTACTTTAGAGAAATCTCCATGATGATAAGGCTGACCAGCTCCTCCAACACAGCCACCAGGACATGCCATGATTTCAATAGCATGGAAAAATTCTTTTCCTTCTCTAACTTTGTCAAGAAGTTTTCTTGCATTTCCAAGACCATGAGCAATACCTATATGTATAGGAGTTCCGTTGAAATCTACAGTAGCTTCTCTTACACCGTCTAAACCTCTAAGTTCATTGAAATCTACTTTGTCTAATGTTTTTCCAGTGAATACTTCATAAGCAGTTCTTGTAGCAGCTTCAATAACTCCTCCTGTTGCACCAAAGATAACAGCAGCACCTGTACTTTCTCCTAATGGACGGTCAAAGTCTTCTTCTTGTAGGTCAGAGAAATTGATGTTAAGTAACTTTATCATCTCTGCCAATTCTCTTGTAGTTAAAGAGTAATCTACATCAGGATTACCATTTACTTTGAATTCATCTCTTTGGCATTCAAATTTCTTTGCAACACAAGGCATAATAGAAACAACAACTAAGTCTTCTCTATTTATTCCAAGTTTTTCTGCCCAATAGTTCTTTGCTATTGCTCCAAACATCTGCATAGGAGATTTTGCAGTAGAAGGAATGTCAAGCATATCTGGATAATATCTTTCAAAGAAATTAACCCAACCAGGACAACAAGAAGTCATAATAGGTAGTTTAACACTCTTATCTCCGTTCATATATTTGCTTATACGACCAAGCATTTCTGTTCCTTCTTCCATAATAGTAAGGTCAGCAGCAAAATCTGTATCAAATACATAATCGAATCCCATCATTCTAAGAGCAGCAACCATTTTACCTGTTACTCTGCTACCTGGTTCCATATCAAATTCTTCTCCTAAAGCTACTCTGACAGCAGGAGCTGTTTGAACGATAACTTTTTTCTTAGGATCAGAAATAGCTTTCATAACTTGACGAGTATTATCTACTTCGCTCAATGCACCAACAGGACAAGCTTGAACGCATTGACCACACATTACACAAGTAGAGTCAGCAAGTTTTTCTTCAAATGCAGTACCAACAACAGCAGTGAAACCTCTGTTTATACCAGATAAAGCTCCAACTGTTTGCAAAGAGTTACAAACTGTTTCGCAACGACGGCACATAATACATTTGTTCATATCTCTTATTATTGCAGGAGAAACATCTACTTTATATGATGATTGTTCTCCAGAATAAGTAACCTCTCTAAGACCAAGGTCTATTGCAAGTTGTTGTAGCTCACATTTTCCACTCTGAGGACAAACAAGACAATCAGCTGGGTGATCTGAAAGAAGCAAATCAACAACTGTTCTTCTTGCCATAATAACTCTCATTGTGTGAGTTTTTACAACCATACCTTCCATAACGTCTGTAGCACAAGCAGGAGCAAGATTTCTTCTGCCTTCTACTTCAACAACACAGACTCTACAAGAACCTGGACGGTTTTCAACTCCTTGGCCTTTTAGTTCATAATGACAAAGAGTAGGTATGTTTATGCCTATACTTTTTGCAGCTTTTAAGATTGTAGTTCCTTGAGGAACTTGAACTTGTTTGTTATCTATTGTTAAATTAACCATTTTTTCCATTTCAACGTTCCTCCTTATTATTTAATACTAATTGCACCAAATTTACATTTATCTATACAAGTGCCACACTTAATACAAGCATCTTGATTAATAGTGTGTGGAGATTTTCTTTCACCTGTTATTGCACTAACAGGACAATTTCTTGCACAAGCAGTACAGCCAACACATTTAGTAGTATCTATTTCGTATCTCATCAATGCTTTGCAAGCACCTGCACGACATTTATGTTCTTGAACGTGTTCTACATATTCATCCCAGAAATTATCAATAGTAGAAAGAACAGGATTTGGAGCTGTCTGACCTAAACCACAAAGAGCAGTATCTTTAATAGCTTTTGAAAGGTTCTTTAGATTGTCCAAATCTTCCATTGTTCCTTTTCCTTTAGTAATTCTGTCAAGTATTTCATATAGACGTTTGTTTCCTATACGGCAAGGAGTACATTTTCCACAAGATTCTTCTACTGTGAAATCTAAATAGAATTTAGCAATAGAAACCATACAAGAAGTTTCGTCCATAACTACCATTCCACCAGACCCCATCATACTTCCAGCAGCAGTTAGTGAATCATAGTCAATTGCAACGTCTAAGTGCTTAGATGTTAAACAACCTCCAGAAGGGCCTCCTGTTTGAACAGCTTTAAATTCTCTTCCGCCTTTGATTCCACCACCTATTTCGTAGATGATTTCTCTTAGAGTTGTTCCCATTGGAACTTCAATCAAACCTACGTTGTTGATTTGTCCAGCAAGAGCAAATACTTTTGTACCTTTTGATTTTTCTGTTCCTATAGAAGAAAACCAATCAGCACCTTTTATTATTATGATAGGAATATTTGCTAAAGTTTCTACGTTATTTACGTTTGTAGGTTTTTGTAGATAACCGCTTTGAGCAGGGAAAGGTGGTTTAAATGTAGGTTCTCCACGTTTTCCTTCCATAGAGTGAATCAATGCAGTCTCTTCTCCACAAACGAAAGCACCTGCTCCATATCTTAGTTCTATATCAAAATCAAATGAGGAACCAAAAATATTTTTACCTAAAAGGCCACATTCTCTTGCTTGTTTTATTGCAACTTCCAAACGGTGAATAGCCAATGGATATTCTGCACGGATATATACCAAACCTTTTGTTGCTCCAATAGCATATCCTCCAATAGCTAAAGCTTCAATGATTGAGTTAGGGTCTCCTTCAAGAATACTTCTGTCCATGAAAGCACCTGGGTCGCCCTCATCTGCATTACAAACAATATACTTTTGGTCAGCGTGGTTCTTTGAAGCTATTTCCCATTTAACACCTGTAGGGAAACCAGCTCCACCTCTTCCTCTAAGACCTGATTTCTTTATAATTTCAATAACTTGTTCAGGAGAATAATCTGTCAAACATTTTGCTAAAGCTTGGTAACCGTCATTTGCGATATACTCCTCAATGTTTTCAGGATCTATAAAGCCACAATTACGCAAAGCTATACGCAATTGTTTCTTGTAGAAGTCCATGTGTTTAGAGTCTTCAATATGTTCTTTACTCTTAGGGTCAGTATAAAGCAAGCGAGTTACTTTATTTCCACCAATGATGTGTTCTTCTACAATTTCTTGAGCATCTTCTGGTTTAACCTCAGTATAGAACGTATTATCTGGCATTATCTTAACGATAGGTCCTTTTTCACAGAAACCAAAACAGCCTGTCAAGACTACCTGAACGTCTTCGCTCAATCCTTTTTCTGCAATAATGTTTTTTAGATTTTCTGCTATCTTGTTGCTAAGAGAAGAAGTACAGCCTGTACCTCCACAAACAAGAATGTGCATCTGTTTTTTACCGCCAGATGTGGCGTCGCTGATAGGATTACCTTCGTTTCCTTGAATACGAATTTCCATTTTCTTGCGAGCAGCCTTATTTACTGCTTGCAAATCAGCCAAAGTCATAATTTTAGCCATATATTTTTACAGTGTTAATTTTGTTGTTTGTTCCTTAAATGCCATTAATATAAAGCCTTAATAAGTATGTGAAGCGATAGTCTAAGTTGTACAAGTACTTGAATTTGCAAAAGTAACAATAATTT
>R24__coassemble_928_pt1 | contig 17515 bp, 15 predicted proteins | sample R24__metabat2_high_PE_045 | metagenome-assembled genome bin R24 | reverse complement strand
GGCCGGAATTAGAATCAAAGTAAATTTCACATGATGCACCGTGCGGGATACAAGACTATAAAAAAGAGCCACGGCAAGCGTGGGTAACGCTTGCCGTGGCGGTGGGTGCTTAAAGATGAAATCTAAATGGTCGTCAAGTGTTGGCAGTTCGACATTCAATTCGGGAAAGCCATAGACTCTCCGTTTTTTGCATCGCACAGGGTGGCTGTGACGGTGTTCTGTGCCTGAATCTGCCCAATGTATATTACGGATAACAGAATAAGAATGTGTCGTTGAATCATATATTCGTTAGTCTTTTAATCAAGTAGTATTAGTTCTTGACGTTTATAGGAGATGAGCAGCTTTTGTTCAGCAAGTACCTCGCAACCGAAAAGGCCATCGATGCCTTTACTTTCTTTTAGATGATATATGTCGGAGAACGCTGTTTGCAATTTTTTGAACTTGCGTCCGCCGAGTGTAAGGGAGGTTTTGCCCTTTGTGATTGATGCCTGTCCGTCACCATAGCCTATGAGGTTGTCCTTATTGATGCCCTTGACCGAGGACGGATGCTGTTGCGGCCAATTGGAGGCAAGGAGGTTGGTCTGTGCTCCGCTGTCAAATGCCAGCACAACTGGCGTGCCACCAACTTGGCATTCAAAGGCTAGCAGGTGGCCTTTCTTCACGCCGCTCACCGTCTGGCAGAGGTAACCCTTGTCATGCAGCCATCGGTAGGTGGTGTCTGGGTTTAGCAGCACTATCTCACCGCACTTGAAATCAAACAGCACATCGAAATCCTTGTAGAAACTTTGCCCCAAGATACCATGCACCGCTATGCCGACGGTCTCCAAATTGCTCAGGTCTGATGTCATGATGTCTGTTTCGCTGAGCGCAACGCCGCCCATGTCCATCAGTTTCACATGGTGCATACCGCTAACAGCCCCCGTACCGACTGCGCCATGTCCGCCGCTTCCCATCACTTGGCCGTCGATGTTGTGCTCGAAATACTTGCTATTGAGAATGACACCCGGGGCACCTGAGTCGAAAAACATATTGCATGGCTGTCCATCGATGGTGACGGTCACGATGGGCAACCCGCCATAGCGATGCAAGGGGATGCGCACCACGCTTACCTCGGGTTGCGCTTTGGCTGTGGGGGTGGCTTTTCTAAGCGAAATATCTGCATTCAGCAAATCAGCTTCGAGCACTAAGTTGTCGACATTGAAAAGGATTGTTGCCTCCGAGGTGGTGTTGTTGGGCTTCGTTATGATGTAGTGCAGCGTCAGCCCCGTGCTGTCCTGTTCGGTGCCCGCCAGTTCCCAACCCGTCATGGCGGGCATTTGGACAATAATCTGTTTCAGCACTTTGGCAGCCGTCGGCTGTTTGATTTTGTTATAATGAAAGTCGGATGCCAGCAATTCATCAATGCCATCAGAGGTATGGTTTTGTGCGGCAGTCAGAATGCGCTCGGCTATCGGTTTGCATTTGTTCACGTCTTGGCCATGTGCCGTCACTACGACGATGAATAACAGTGCTGTGATGATTAGATTGCTTTTCATATAGTTGAATTTTGAGAGTGCAAAGATAGTACCATATATCGAGAAAGCCCTCACACAATAGGGTTAAACTACTGATTGTGCCTGAAAAACTACCCGAATGGGTAGTGGCGGAAATGGCAATAAAAACGGCACTATGACGTTACTATATCAAAGATTAACAGCACTTATGAATCGAGTTAACGACTTCTTCATAGACAAAAACCGAGTGGACGGCATTACAGAGGCTGATTATGAGCGAGTGCAGCCCAAGATTGAGGCCGTGGCTGCTGCCGCACGGACAACAACTAACAGCATCTACATTATAGACTATCATAAACGCAATTTCCTTTATGCTTCGGAGAATCCGATGCTGGCTCCTATAGGTTTGAAGGATATGGGCTATGCCCTGTACCTCAATTATGTGCCTAAAGAGGAACAGGCGATGTTGCTCGAAATCAACCGCGCAGGTTTCGAGGAGTTCTCTCGGATAGACGTTGCGGATAAGATGGATTTCGTAATCAGTTATGACTTCCACTTCATACAAAATGGCCGCAGCCGTATGGTCAATCATCGGCTCACGCCTTTGGAACTGAACGCAAAGGAGCAGCTATGGCTTGCGCTCTGCTCGTTCACGCTTTCGCCGCGCAAGGATTTCGGCAATGTGAGGATGTGGCGTGCTACGGAGAGTGGTAATGGTATTGTTGGTAACCGCGACGTGCGCGAGTATTCGCTAGCTGACGGCAAATGGCACGACAGCACCCCAATCGTCCTCACAGAAACCGAGCAAAACCTGCTGATGATGTCGGCGCAAGGCTACACGACCGAGGAGATAGCCGACCGTCTTTTCCGCTCAGTGGACACGATGAAATATCACCGCAAGAAACTCTTCCGCAAACTTGGTGTGGAGAGTATCAGTGAAGCCCTCGCCACGGTGATGAGCAGCAATGTGATGTAAGTTTCTAGGAATAGCGGCTATAAATTATCGCCCACAGGACGAAGCGCGGGGCTTGTGCCTCGGGCACGGTGGCTTTTTGGCTGCCGTAACATTTTTGTTCTCCGCTGCGCTATCGAAACTGCCACTGGCAGTTTCTTCACACACGGAACAAAGGGATGGGGCTAATGGGCTATTTGGTGTTAGATGGTTGATTTTCAGCGGGTTTTATACAAAAATAAACAAGAAACTGGTTTTGTGGTGGTTATGGCGGTTTCAAAGAAGGCACATAGAACCCACATAGAAGGGAGACAGAAGGGCGGCTGTTGGAATTGAAAATTGAAAATTGAAAAATGGGGCAAATGGGTTTAATGGGCGGAATAGGCTATCTATCAGAACAGAAGAAAAAATGGCGTTATCTTAAAAAACAATGATTCCTATTGAAAAAAGAAAAATGGCGTTATTATAAAACTAATGATACCTATTGAAAAAATGGCGTTGCTCACTTCATTTGACTAATTCATCGGTGTTGCCTCATCAAGCTCGGCAGGCAAACCACGCGGCCTCCGGCTTAATTGATTGGCAAAAAGAAAGGGTGCCCGATGGGGACACCCTTTGCTACATGTGATGCGGGGCTAATAGCGGTTGCAATGCAACCGTGCTCCGCACGGGTCAATTAAAGCTCGGCGAGCTTCTTATAACCCTCATACCTAATCTTGGCGTTGCGCTCCGTGGCGACGAAGAGTTCTTCGGCTTCCTGGGGGAAGGTCTTCATCAGAGAGTTGTAGCGCACCTCGCCCATAATGAAGTCGCGGAACTTGCTCCAGTCGGGCTCCTTCGAGTCGAGGTGGAAGCCGTTCTTGCCGGCGTCTTCTCCGGCGGGGTTGAAGTGCCAGAGGTGCCAGTAGCCGCACTCGACGGCTTTCTTCTCCTCGTTCTGCGTGCGCCCCATACCGATCTTGATGCCGTGGTTGATGCAGGGGACGTAGCAGATGATGAGCGACGGGCCGTGGTAGGCCTCGGCCATCAGTTTTGCATAGTCTTCTTCGCTTTTTGCATAGGTTATTGTCCTCGCAATCCACTTATCCATTTCGCCCGTGCTGTATGCTTTTTTGTCAGTCCAATTCCCTTGTGTATCATATGTGTATTCGTATATGGTTGTTGAGGACTTTTTCTTCGATGTGTAAACAGCGGCATTATTGGTTTTGTCATTATAATTCTCTTGGCATTTGCAGATACGGATATCTCGTCGCCTTGCGCATTGTATTTGTAGTAAAGCGATGCCATCGGCGAAGTGGCTTTTGCACTGACATAATAATCAACCTTGAATGGACGCATTTTCGCATCAAGTTGCAACACCGACTTGTCGTTATTCTTCCCAATCTCAGTTTTCTTCTTGCCTTAGACTGCAACTGATTTCACGAGAGTGCCGTTTGCGTTGTAAGTTGCTTTCTCGTACCCATTGGCTGTATATTTGTATTTGATTTTCCCATCCAGTTTCTTGGGTGCAGTTCCATTGTGGATATAGCGATGTTCACGTTCAACTGTTCTCTTCGTATTTGTATATGTTTATCTCGGCTATCTTATCTCCACTATACACATATTCCCATTGCATCAGTGTGTCCATTCTATTCCAGAGCTTATTACCCAACCATCATTACCATCGTCTAACTTCACTCGATAGATATTTGTAAGCCGGCCGTCAACATAATCGAAATTATCTGCTGTCCTCTCATTATATTCCATCCCCCATACCTGTCCGTTGCGATTGAAGAAAACGAGCGGACTTTTTTGTCGGCATGCTATATTTTAGCCATTCACCGAAGGATTGTCTGACTTGATATGTTCCTTCAACAAATGTAAGGATATTGCCTTTCAAATTCAGTTCTTCCTAATCGTATTGTTCTTGTGCGTTGGCCATAATTCCGAGGGTACACACCATCGCACCCAACAATAATACTTTCTTCATAATTGATGTAATATTAAAGATTTGAGATTACAAAGCCATTGCAGAAGTACAAAGAAAACTTGATATTATTGCAAATTTGCTATAAGAAAATGTAAATAAAATTTTAGCCATATAATATTTAGACTTAATAGGAGATTTTTAATGGTGAATTTCTTATAAATATATAGTAAAAGGGATAGGTATTGTTTTGAAAGGTTATGAACAAGAAATCGCATTTATTGTTAAAGTAAAAAACTCCAAAATATGGACTTGTAAGCGGATATTTTTTACACTGCTCGTTCAATAATACTTTTTCTCCTATTTTTGACTATTAAGTTTCTTTAGTTGTAATTGATATCTATCCTTTCTTTATGTTTGTTCTTTTAGAATTTTTTATTACTGAGGCAAGAGCAGTGGCGATGGCTTGACGACCTGCTTGGCGGTAATGCTCTGTAGGGAAGTCTCTATCTCTGAAATCTGCATCACGAACAATGCCTTGACAATTTACTACAGATACTCCCAATGGTTTATACCGTTGTTCTATATATGTACCGTTACGGCGTAATAGTTCAACCAGACCAGGACCAACCATTTCTTTCATCTGGTCTTCATTGTCTGGCAGAATAAGAAAGACAAGATGCCAACCACGTTTATTACATAATTTAACTATATGATCTAAGTCGCGGATACGAGGATTTTTGTCATCAATCTTGCAGGCAAAGGCTTTGACATAGTGTGTTGCCATTGAAATAGTCGGTTCATCTGAGCCAATGGCAGTGAGACTATCGCATACAGCTTTATCCCATTCGGAAGCGGTAGCAAAAGAAACACCATTAACATGATCAAATCTCTGACGTTGTAGTGCTTTTTCTACTTTAATTATTCTTTCTTGTTCTGACCAATGGGCATAGCCTTTAAAAGATAGGAGCATACGTTTATATAGTGCTGGTGCTTGACGCATAAAGACTTGTTCCTTTTGCAGTGGTACTTCTAAATCTGAGTAGATCCATTCTGAACTGAATGAACGTATATTTACCGTAACGATGGCAGTCCGTATTGGAGCGTTGGTAGGAATGTTACGTAGTATGTCATAGTAGATTCCTGCATGACAGGCGTCTTTGTCCATATTGCAGACACGATGATTAGGTAACAGATCTTGTAGCATATCGCTTATGAAACGTTTGTCTTCTTCATCTTCAGCCACAGCGTGATTTGAGGATTCTCCGAGATAGGCTATGTCAGCATTTTCTTCCAAAGGTTTCAATGAACGTTCCATAAGGGAGCAGTTCTCTTGCAAATCCTTAGAGTAGAGGGTATGACGATATACTATATCGAGGCAAACTAACACGATAAAAAGTAATAAAAACTTGAGTAATATCTTTTTCAACGTTGTTTTCATAGCATCAGAATTGGAAATAGATGAATGGATACTGTTCTACTGATGAGAAGGCTATGATAGCAAAAATCATAACAGCATATATGAACCATCGCAATGGTGTTTTAAGACGCATACACCAAACATCGAAGCGGGTGTTACGCAAGACAATATCAAGGATGATGAACATCACTAATGCAATCCATACAGATAAATCAGCAGAAAGATGTTCATTGCCACCGCCGTGTAACAAAGCAGAATATAAATCTTTTAAGGCGCTAAATGTTGGAGCTCGGAAAATACTCCATAGCAATGTAACGAGAATAAAAGTAGGTATGTGCAGAGAGAGTCTTTTACCTGTTTTGTCAGTGATTATTTTTTCTATAATAAGGAGTATTCCATAGGCTGCTCCCCAAAGCATAAAAGTCCAGTTAGCTCCGTGCCATATACCGCATACTACAAAGACAATCATCGTATTAATCATCCAGCGCGGAAAAGAGACACGGTTGCCGCCAAGGGGAATGTAAAGATAGTCTCTAAACCATGAAGAAAGTGAAATATGCCAGCGTCTCCAAAATTCCTTGATACTTCCGCTTAGATATGGTGAGCGGAAATTATCTATTAGAGATATACCCATAACTAAAGCACAACCAAGAGCAATGCTTGAGTAACCAAAAAAGTCTCCATATATTTGAAACGAATAAAGCACCATAGATAATAAAATGTCCAAGCGACTGAAATTATGCGGAGAGGCATATACTTTATCAACCATAGTCCCCAAATTGTCAGCCACTACCATCTTTAAGAATAGTCCAAACAAGATTAGTCTTAATCCTTTAGCAATATTATCATATTGCAATGTATGATTTTCGTGCAACTGACGTAAAAGATTATTAGGTCTTTCTATAGGTCCTGTAACTAATTGAGGATAAAACATGACGTATAAAGCGTAGTAGCCGAAATGACGTTCTGCTTTTTGGGTGCCACGATATACTTCAATAACATAACTTAGACTTTGGAATGTATGAAAAGATAGACCAATAGGCAGTGCTATATTGAGAACGTGAGAAGGATGATTGAATCCGAGTTTTTGTGCTAATGCTACAAGGTTTTCACTGCAAAAATTTAGGTATTTAAAGATGAAAAGAACCATACAAGTTGATACAATGCTGACTATGAGACACAGACGGCGTCGGGAAGGTTCTTCTTTCCACTTTTCAATCAAAAGGCCTGCTGAGTAGTCAATAACTATAGTTACTAACAATATAAATATATATTTGGGAATAAACCACATATAGAAAACGCAACTTGCAATAAGTAACATCAGCCATCGCCAATTGTGCGGTAGCAAATAATATAGCAACGTTACTATTGGAAAAAATAGCATAAATTCTATAGTGTTGAATAACATAGGCTTTTTATTAGTTTGTAAGTTTTTCTTATCTTTCTTGCAGAAGAAGAATTCTGCTGTTTAAAACGGCAAAGATACAAAGTTTTCTTGGAATCAAAGAAGAAAAAGAAGGTAAAATGGTTACAAATAATTTTATACTTTCCAATTATTCAAGTATGATTCAAAAAAGTCTTCGTTTTAAGAAAAAAAGACTTGATCTTTTTTTATTAACTCTTGATGTTTATATGCAAAAGAGTTGATCTTTTTTTGCTAAAACCAACTCTTTTTTCAGCACTCTTTAATGTATTGAAAATTAGACTTAAACAAGAAGCTATTTCAATAAGAAATGACAGAATGTTTGTTTGGATTCTTTTGCATTATTTCCATGTTTCCAAACATTATGAATGGTTAAAAAATCATAATATCATATTTCATAAACTCATAGTTAAGCCAAAATTTCTTGTTAGAAGGTAAAGTAACTTGAAAGTTTAATAATATAATGAAAAAAAATACTGCTTTTAGATAAAATAATTGTACTTTTGCAAAAAATAATTTATATTTGACTATGAAAAATATTCTTCTTATTTACACAGGCGGAACAATAGGAATGGTAAAAGATGACAAGACGGGAGCGTTACGTCCTTTTGATATGAAAAAGATATATGAGGTTCTTCCTGTTCTGCATAAGTTGGATTGTAATATAGATACTTTTCAGTTTAATCCAATAATAGATTCATCAGATATGAATGCTACGGTTTGGCTTAAACTTTCAGCGTATATTAAGCAAGAATATGAGAACTATGATGGTTTTGTGATACTTCACGGAACAGATACTATGTCTTACACTGCTTCTGCTCTTAGCTTCCTTTTGGAAAATCTTTCCAAGCCTGTTATTATTACGGGTTCGCAACTTCCTTTGGGTATGATTCGTACGGATGGTAGGGATAATATTATTTCTTCCATTGAGATAGCAGCTAACAATGAGGTGAAAATACCAGAGGTCTGCATTTTCTTTGATAATAAACTTTTCAGAGGAAATCGTACGACAAAGATAAATGCAGAATATTTTGAAGCCTTTTACTCTGGCAATCTTCCGTCCTTAGCAAAGGTGGGAATAAATATATCTTATAAAAAGCATATCATTCTTCCTCAGCCAACACAAGCTTTCAAGGTTTATGACAGACTATCTACAAATGTGATAATAGCAAAAATACATCCGGCTATTAATGAAGAATATTTTGAGGCTATAAGTAAGATAAATAACTTAGAGGGAATGATATTGGAGACGTATGGTTCTGGTAATGCTCCTACAAACAAGAAGTTCTTATCTGCTATAGAAAAGATAGCAAACAAAGGAGTGAGAATACTTAATGTTACTCAGTGTAAGGCAGGAAGTGTTGAGATGGGACATTATGAAGCAAGCTATACTCTGAAAGAAATGGGTATAATAAGCGGAAAAGATATAACAACAGAGGCAGCTCTTACTAAGATGATGTTTGTTTTAGGTAATTATGAAGACAGAGCTATACAGAAACAGCTTTTGGAAAGCAATCTTAGAGGAGAAATAACATTGTAAAAGAAACAGATTTATGGATTACAAAGATATTTTTCAGAAATTTAATAATCTAAATGTTGTAGTTATTGGTGATATTATGGTGGATTCTTATCAATGGGGAAAAGTTGAAAGAATATCTCCTGAAGCACCGGTGCCTATATGCGCAGTTACAAAGATAGAAAACCGCTTAGGAGGAGCAGGTAATGTGGCTTTAAATCTGAAAGCAATGGGAGCGAACCCTATTCTTTGTTCTGTTATAGGAGAAGATAGTAATGGAGAAAACCTTCTACATCTTATGCAACAAGAAGGTATGACCACAGATTATATTCTTCAATCCACAGATAGACCTACAACGACCAAAACACGTATAATAGGAAATAATTCTCAAATGCTTAGGATAGACAACGAAAGCATTGAGACTCTTGATAGAAAAGAAGAGACTGCTTTTTTGAAGAGAATAGAGAGCCTTTTCTCAAAAATGAAGATAGATGTTGTTATTTTTCAAGATTATGACAAAGGGGTGATTACAGAAAGAGTAATCACAACAACAACTTCTCAAGCTAACAAAAAGAATATTCCTATTACAGTGGATCCAAAGCACAGAAACTTCTCTTTATACAAAGACGTAACAATGTTCAAGCCTAATCTGAAAGAATTAAAAGAAGGTTTGAAGATAGAGTTTGACAAGCCTACACAAGAGAACCTTGAAAATGCATCGCTGTTGTTGAAAGACAAGCAAAGAATAGAAAAAGTTTTTATAACACTTAGCGAATATGGAGTATTTTTTGCAGACTATTCTAAAAAGCAGGCTAAAGTGGTGTTGTTGCCTGCTAATGTTAGAAAGATAGCAGATGTCTCTGGTGCAGGAGATACAGTGATAAGTGTTGCAAGCCTTTGTTTGGCTCTTGCTATTGAGCCAAAAGAAATAGCAAAGATAAGTAATCTTGCAGGAGGTTTGGTTTGTGAAGAAGTGGGAGTTGTTCCTATAAATAAAGATAGACTATACAGAGAACTATTAGCATTATAAGCAAAGAAATAAAAAGATTTAATTGCAGACCTCTCTACTGTCTAAAACATATGTTGTGGAGAGGTTCTTTCTTTTTTTTGCTTTTCAAAGAGGTCAAGGATATTTTTTACGGCTTGGTTAGCACAAAAGAAGATAAAAAAGTAAGTTTTTTTCTCATTTTTTCTTGTGTATTAAAAATAATGTATATCTTTGCAACTTGTATAATAGTGAAGAAGTATTAACAAATAACGAAATAGAATGAAAAAAAGAACGTACTTATTAGCAATTCTATCTTTCCTTGCGACGATAGGAATGGTAGCTTGTGTAAATGAAGATGACTTTGATATGGATAGAGTCGCTGAAACTCATATTCATCCATCTTTAGAAAATAACGTCATCGCCACAGAATTCAAACTTAGTGATTTCTTTAGTTTTGAATCTATGGCAGACGAAGAAAACGGAGTTACGGTTGAGTTCTTGAAAACTAACGATGACCATGATTCAATAATAATGGTGTTGGATAAGGATATGGAACTTTTGAATGAAGACTTTTATTCATTTCAAAATGACATAGAAATGGATCCTGTCGTTTTAAATAATGGAACGATGGATTTAACATATATAAAAACTCTTCCAATAACACCGGGAGTAAATGATATAATCACTCTTGTTGATTGGCAGGATGCAGATGCACAGGTAGATGCATTAGCTCCAGATATTCACGGAGGAGAGAGAAGATTGGACAGTGTTGTTTTGCAAGATGGAGTAATGAAGATACAAGTGCAAGCATTGCCAATGCCTATCAATATTCAGATACGTTCTAACTCTCTTAGAGATGAAAATCATCAGTATTTGGATACAGTAGTTCTAATTCCAGCAAATTCAACAGAAGCAATATTAGACTTTGCTGGTTATGGAGTAGATATTTATCCTTTGAATGATGGTTCAGGTAATTTCTATGTAGATCTTCAATACAAAACATTTTTAGACCTTTCTGTGGTAGATCAAGCTTCTTTGCCAAATTCTTGTAATTTTAATTTTACTCTTAACTTTGGAGACAGATGGAGTATAGATTTAGCATACGGAAAGATGGGATACAATGAGTTTGTTCTATCAGATACTGTAGCGATAAGTTATTTTGATGATCCAGGGTTTAAAGACTTGTTTGACAGCAATACCGTTGATTTGAAGTCAATGACAATGGAGATGAGATACAGAACAAACATAGGAATGGATGGACATTTTGATGTTTCTCAAATGTATACTGAAAATCGTTCAGGAAAAAGGATTTCTTTATTCAAAGATCATCAACCGAAGTTAAGTATTATGAAGGCTCTTTCACCTACTCAACCTATGGAGAGTGGATTTATTTCTAATGAAGAGTTAGGAGGTGCGGATGTGAGAGCATTGGAAATCTTACCAACCAGTGTTGTTTATGACGGATTATTCTCAGTGGAAGATAATCCTGCAGCAGTAAGTTTTGTATATCCAAGCAGATCTTATATCAATTTGAATGTTAAGACACGTATTCCTATCGTTTGTCAAATAAACAATATGGAGAGTGTGAAGAATATCAGTGACTTTTCTTTCTTACAAGAAGAGGGAGGAGTTGGAGATTATCTTGACAATGCTGTATTGAAATTTGATTTAGAGAATAACTTCCCTGCAACAATAGATTTGAATATTATGATTAAGGATGAAAACAACAATGTTGTTGATAGTTTGTTTGAAACTCCTTTGGTTATATCTTCAGCAAATGTTGATGCTTTGGGTAGGGTTGTTTCTACATCTAAGGAGCAAAAAGAGAAAGTCCTTTCTAATGAGAAATATCAACTGTTGAGAAATGCAAAAAAGATTGCAGTTAAGGCTGTTTTGAATTCTGCAACTGCAACTGATGGAACACGTCCTCATGTCTTGATGCAAAAAGAACATACTTTGAAAGTGAAAATGGGTATGAAAGCTCAATTAGACATACATTTCTAAAAAAGTTATAAATCTTATTAAATAGAAAAACATTATGAAAAATATAAAGAAAATAATATTAGGATTAGTTTTTGTGGCTTTCGCATTTTCTCTTTCAGCACAAAGAACAGGGGAGTTAATGTATTTTTCTACTCTTCCACAAGCGTCAAAGTATAATCCAGCCAATCATGGCAACAACAAACTCTATATTGAAATACCTGTTTTAGGTCATTTTGGAATGTCGGTTAATACATCTGGTTTTGCATATAAAGACTTTGTTAATCAACATCCTGTATATCCAGATTCTTTACAATTAGATTTCAATGGTTTTGCTGATAAGTTGAAGGATAATAACTATGTCGGATTTGGAATGAGTACAGATTTGTTAGGCTTTGGTTTCACTTTTGACAAAGTTAATCACGTATCATTTAACCTGTCCTTGAATTTTGAATCCAGATTCAACTTTTCTAAAGGTCTTTTTGACTTGATAACACGAGGAACAGACTCTCAAGATAGGGAATTAGATGTGTTCAAAGACAAATTGTTGGATGCTACAAGTTATTTGACAGCTGCTTTTGGATATGCAAGAGACATTGATGATAAACTGACAGTGGGAGGAAACGTTAAGTTATACTTCGGATTGATGAATATTACTTCAAAGAAAACAGATGTTACTGTAGAATTTGACGGTGCTACTATGGCAACCATAAGCAATATTGATATCAACACATCTAATGCTTTTGCCAATTGGTATATGAAGTCTTCTTCCAGTGGAGACGGGGCAACGTTTGATGATGTTGAAGGTGTTCCATCTAACATCTTTAAAAATAAAGGTTTTGGTTTAGACTTAGGAGCAACATACAAAATCAATGATGCTATGGAGGTAAGTGCTTCCGTTATAGATTTGGGTTGGATTAATTGGAAAAGTAATTCAATCAATGTGCATTCAGCCAATCCGAATACAAGAGTAGAGTTTGCTGGAGCAGAGACACAGTATGATAACATGGGAAATGATTTGGATGACTATTTCAATGATTTGGCAGATAGTTTGAAAAATTCTTTTGATCTTGTAACAACAAAGAACGGCGGTTATTCTACAGCCATTCCAACTAAATTATATCTTGGATATTCTTGGAATTTCTTCCCTAATATGTATGCTCAAGCATTGTACAAAGGAAGAATAATAGCAGGAACATTAGAAAACTCTCTAACCTTGGCATATACCTATCGCATGGGAAGCCTGCAAGCATCTGTAGGCAATACTATTGCAGCTAAGTTCTTTAATCCTTCTATTATGGTTTCATTAGGAGATATATTCTACTGCGGAGCAACGTTTGCCTCTTCAACAAATCTTGCTCAAACAAGTGGGCTAACAACCTACCTAGGATTTAATGTAGTATTTAAGAACAAGAAGAAAAAGAACTTAGGAGAAAAGTTGAAAGACGCAACATCTTCTCTTTCTCTTTTGGAAAGATAAAAGAAATATTAATCATCAAAAGCAAGCGAACACATTATAATGTTCGCTTGCTTTTTTTTAACTCTTGTGTCTTTTCCAGCGGACATGGTTTTATTACCACAAGAACAATGAAAATTTTCGTCTATGGACGAAAATTTTAAAAAAAGTATTATTTTTTTCGTCTATAAACGAAAAAATATATATATTTGCAAAAATTTTCGTCTATGGAAGAAAAATTTAATATATTAGAACAGTACAATTTCTGGACAGAAAAGAATTTGTCAGTAGGCTTTGTCAGAAATCTTTATATTAGGAAGATTAATCAATTTATAGGTAACAGACTAATCAAGGTTCTTGTTGGGCAGAGACGTGTAGGTAAAAGCTTTTTACTTAGGCAGATAGCAACTACGTTAGTGCAAAAGGGGACGAATAGGAAAAATGTCTTTATGTTGAATATGGATATATCAGCCTTTGATTTTATTTCCTCATATAAAGAATTGCAGGAGATATTTAATCTGTATCTGCAAAAACTAAAACCTGAGGGGAGGGTCTATATTTTTATAGATGAAATACAAAACATAGAAGGATGGGAAAAGTTTGTTAATTCCTATTCTCAGGATTATCGGAATGAGTATGAAATATTTATCACAGGATCCAATTCAAAGATGCTTTCTTCTGAATTAGCGACTTTGCTTTCGGGAAGATATGTGAAGTTTGAAGTTTTCCCTTTTTCTTTTTCTGAATATTGTGGGATAACCAATCAGGAAGAAACAAAGTCATCATATCTGAATTATATGAAAAAAGGTGGTATTCCCGAATTGTTTAACTTGGAAGGAGAGGAAGTTGAAAGGAATTATGTGTCTACACTCAAAGACACTATTCTTCTTAGGGATATAATGCAGAGAAATAATATAAAAGATGTAAAACTTTTAGAAGATTTGTTTATCTATCTTGTCAATAATACTTCTAATCTCTTCTCTGTTAATAATATTGTAAACTATTATAAGTCTAAGGGGAAGAAAGTATCTTATGATACTATTGCTTTGTATCTTTCCTATATACAAGATACTTTTCTTATTCATAAAACAGACAGATATAATCTAAAAGGGAAAGATATTTTATCCGGTGTTTGTAAATATTATGTAAATGATTTAGCATTTGAACATTATCTTTTTAGAGGAATACATCATGGCATTGGTTATAATTTAGAGAATCTTCAATACTTGGATTTAAGACGTTCAGGATATGAAGTCTATGTAGGAAATATTAAAAACAAGGAAGTAGATTTCGTCGCAATAAAGCAGGGCAGAATTATATATGTACAAAGTGTCTATATGCTTATAGATGATAATACAATAGAAAGAGAATATTCTGTTTTGGAGGGCATAAATGACAACTACGAAAAATATGTCGTTTCTTTGGATGATATTCCTTTAAGGTCTAAAGGGGGAATACAAAACATTCCCGCTTGGCAATTCTATAAGGTGATTTAGGATTTATTTCTATTTTAATATACAAAAAAAGACAAAGTTTTTTTGCTTTGCCTTTTTATTAGTGTGTGTAGAGAAGAGCTATAACTCTATTTTTTCTCCATTTGTGGAAATGAATGCATACTGGTTAAGTGCATAATCATTAGATGATTCTATTTTCAGTTTCACTCCGTAGGCTTTTTCCCATTTGCGATAAGGTTTTTTGAAAATTCCTTTAGTAAGATAGGCTTGAACAAATGGATGTGTGATGATTTTTAGATTTTTTTCGTTTTGTTCGCCTGAAAGGTATTTTAAATCATTACCAATATCATTTATAACATTTACGGAGGATTTTATTTTGCCGCTACCATTACAAGTAGGGCATACTTCAGAGACCTCAACGTCTATAACCGGTCTTATTCTTTGTCTTGTTATTTGCATAAGACAGAACTTACTTAGAGGAAGGATAGTATGACGTGCTTGGTCTTTTTGCATTTCGGAATACATAGTCTCAAAGAGTTTTTTTCTATTGATGGCTTTATCCATATCAATGAAGTCAATTACTATGATTCCTCCCATATCTCTTAATCTTAATTGTCTTGCTATCTCTATTGCTGCTTCTGTATTCACCATAAGAGCATTTTCTTCTTGGTCTTGAGAAGACTTAGTGCGGTTGCCTGAATTGACATCAATAACAGCCATCGCTTCTGTTTGTTCTATGACTAAGTATATTCCACTTCTTATGGTAACGATTTTTCCGAAAGAGCTACGTATCTGATTTTCCACTCCGAACTGTTCAAAAATTGGAGTTTGGAGTTTATATAATTTAAGAATATCTTCTTTTTGAGGGTAGATTTTTTTGATGTAGTTCTTTAACTCTTCATGAAGTTTTTCGCTATTGACGTAGATGTTGTTGAACTCTTCAGAAAGAAAATCTCTTAGCATAATAATAGAAGCATCAGCTTCGGACGCCATCTTCATAGGAGGAACAGCTGCCCTTAGATTCTTTTGAACGGACTCCCATTTTGCAGCAAGGTTTTTCAGTTCTTCATCTAATTCAGCGGCTTGAACTCCTTCGGCTGCTGTACGAATAATAAGCCCTACGTTTTCTGGTTTTATGCTAACAAGAAGACGTCTAAGTCTTTTTCTTTCATCTGCACTTTTTATCTTCTGTGATACAGAAATCTTTTTACCAAAAGGAACTAAGACAATATATCTTCCTGCAAAGGAAATTTCTCCGCTAAGTCTTGGTCCTTTTGTAGATATGGGTTCTTTGGTTATCTGTACAAGAATTAGTTGTCCCTGTTTTAGAGTATCGCTAATAAGTCCATTTTTTTCTAATTCAGGGAATTCTTTTTTGTTCGTTTTTAAAGCTTCAGTATTACCAGATACACATTTTGAGACAAGGTTCTGCATTTGTAAAAAATTATGCCCTAAGTCCAAATAGTGTAAGAAGCCATCTTTACCTGCACCGACATCAACAAACACTGCATTTAGCCCAGCCATTATTTTTTTTACCTGACCAAGATAAACATCACCTGCAGTGTAAGATGCATTAAGATGTTCTTTGTGTAGTTCTACTAAACGCTTATCTTCCAGTAATGCAATCTCCACTCCATCTTCTTTCTGGTTTATGATTAAATCTTTGTTCATTTGGAGTAAAGTTTTTTGTTATTCATTTAAAAAATATTGCGAAACCATATATTTTGTTTTAGTTTCGCAATACTTTTTCATCTTAATGAGAAGAAAACTTCTCATCTTACATAAGATATTTTATTTATTCTTATGTCTGTTCTTACGCAAACGTTTTTTACGTTTGTGAGTTGCCATTTTATGGCCTTTTCTCTTTTTTCCGCTTGGCATAACTAATGATTTTATTATTTTTTAACGTTATTTTTTACTTCTTCTACAAAAGTTTTAGAAGGTTTGAAAGCAGGAATATTGTGTGCAGGTATTATTATAGTAGTGTTTTTAGATATATTTCTACCTGTCTTTTCTGCTCTCTTCTTTATAATGAAAGAACCAAATCCTCTAAGATAAACATTCTCACCCTTTTTCAAAGAGCCTTTCAATACATTCATAAATTCCTCTACTGTCTCTTGAATGTTTACTTTTTCCATTCCAGTTCTTTGTGCTATTTCAGCAACTATTTCAGCTTTTGTCATTGTATTATTAAATTATTTGTTAATAGAATATATTTTATATATAAATTTTCGGATTTGCAAAATTATAAAAAAAAAATTATTCCCCAAAAATTATGAACTATCTTTTTTTATTTTTTATAATTTGTAGGCGGTAAATTCTCCAACCATATTAGCACTGCCTGTTAATATGCTTAACAAAGCATTTGCTCCTAAACTACTAATTTCACTAACAGGAACGGCAACTCCAGAGAATGTTCCTTTAACCTTTGTGCTTGAAGAAGAAGTTACGTTGCAAGTACCTCCTATAATAATATACTTATTGTCTGAACCAAAAGGATAAAAAACAACGGTGTTAGTTAGATTTTCATAGTTTAAGCCACCGCTAATGAAACTTGTTACAGCATCTAAACTTTGCCCAACGCCTAATTTATAAGTGCCTACTTCTGAATTTTCAAGTGTAATTGTTACTGCACCTTGTGCATTTCCTGTAGCAACGACACATTTTCCTGCTGCATTTGTCATAGCTGCACCTGTGTAGTGGAAAGATTGTCCATCAAGAGTGAATTTAACTGTTCCTGTTAATTCGTCTGTTAATTCGTTATCATCACAACTCCAAAACATAAGAGGAGCTACAGCAAGTGCAAATAATAAGAATAATTTTTTCATGTCTTTTCTATTTTTAAGTTATACTTGTGATTAAAATTTTTGCAAAATTATACTAATTATTAAAAATCACAAAATTATTTATTACTTTTTTAAATTGGG
>R24__coassemble_911_pt1 | contig 17848 bp, 13 predicted proteins | sample R24__metabat2_high_PE_045 | metagenome-assembled genome bin R24 | reverse complement strand
TGGATATATCACTTGATGAGAACTACACTGACATTTGCGGAATAACAGAAGAAGAGATAAAGACTAACTTCAAAGAACATTTGCAGGCTTTTGCTGAGAAAGAAAACACAACAAAAGAAGATATACTTTCTCAACTAAAAGCAATGTATGATGGTTATCATTTCTCAAAGAATACAGATGTAGATATTTACAATCCATTTTCATTGATAAATTCCTTAACACGAAGAGAGTTTGAAAACTATTGGTTTCAAACGGGTACGCCAACGTTTCTTATTAAGTTATTACAAGAAAACGACTATGATTTAAAGGATTTGTCAGAAGGAAAGATAACGGCGAAAGACCTGACCAGCAAAGAGAGTATGATGAATGCACCTGTTGCTTTGTTCTATCAGTCAGGCTATCTTACCATAAAAGATTACAACAAAAAGAGCGGTGCATATAAACTTGGCTATCCAAATAAGGAAGTAGAAGAAAGTTTTCTTGACTTTATTTTACCTAAGTATATGCACACCAATGAGAACGCAAGCTTTTCATACGTTGAGAAGATGTATGAAAACTTGGAAAATGGTGAGATAGAAGACTTTCTTAAGACAATGAAGACTTTCTTTGCCTCTGTACCATACGACCTTATCAAAGATACAGAGAACCATTATCAGACAGTTATCTTTATTATCTGCAAATTGATTGGCTTCATAGTAGAAGCAGAGTACAAGATAGTCAATGGCAGAATAGATATGATAGTAAGGACAGACAATTTCTTATACTTGTTTGAGTTTAAGTTTGACAAGTCAGCAGAGGAGGCTTTGCAACAGATAGACTCTAAAGACTATCCTCTTGCATTCCAACAAGATGAAAGAAAACTTTATAAGATAGGAGTGAATTTCTCTTCCCAAACAAAAAATATAGACGAGTATATTATTCGGTAGAGTCTTGCTTCAAAAAAGTATGTAAAATTTGGATGTTTTTCAAAGAAGTAGAAAAATAGAGTTTTTTTGTTGTCATCTAATGGACAAAAAAATCATATATGAAATCAAAATAATTTATACCGAAACTATCTACATCTGTATATAAAGTATGATTACCACCAATGACTTCTAAATATTCTATCTTTTTATTATTCTTTTTTGAAGAGTAAATATGACGCACAAAAGACAAACTATCATCTTTTCTATTTTGCAAGGAATCTATGGTAAGCTCATCGGAAGAATTGTTTTGCTTCCAAAAAGACATTGTTTTATTCAAACTCAATGCTATTTTTATATTCTGCCGTCCTGTGAGCATAGATGTTTTCCCTTTGGGACTTACAATCTCATCTTTAGTCCCATGTATCTGCAAGAAATTTACAGCACTTGCTGGCTTTTTGTTTTTTAATGTAGTAGATAGCAAACCAGATATAGATGCAAAGGCTGTTATCTTGTCTGAGTATTCAACAGCTATACGATGTGTCATAAAACCTCCCATAGAGAACCCTGCAAAAAACAGACTGTCATTTGCGTAGGGTATGTAAGTATGTATCGTTTCATATAAACTCATCAAAAAATCTACATCATCTACATCTCTATTAAGTTCTCGTTGAAATCCAAAGCATGAGGCTTTCATCCCTGCATTCCACATAGTTCCCAAGATTATCCTCTTACCAAGTATCTCTTCTTCATAATCCAAAGCTTGAGGGAGGACTATTATCCATTTGTATTTATCTGCCATGGATTGAAAATTCAAGGTAGTATCTAAATGTCTGATATTATCGCCTAAGCCATGTAAAAAGAAAAATACAGGAAAAGAAGAATCTGCATTCATTATTTTAGGTACATGAATGATATACTCTCGTCTTGTGTCGTTATGAAAGAAGTTCCTAACATATCCCTGAGAATAAATCGGAGATATAAAAACTAAAAGAAATAACGAGAACAGCAAAATTTTTGCATTTCTAAAATCAGGACATCTATTCATACTACAAAACAATTACCAAAGCATCATGTTCTTTTATCTTCTTTATATCTGACGGTTTTATAGTAAGAGTATATTCAGATTCTTTTCTACTTATTTTTGCCTTCAGTTTTGTGCCAAGTATTTGTTTTGAACCTGTTTTCAGAGTTTTAGAAAATGTAAAAGAATAAGAAGATTGTAGTTGCGTTTCCTGAGAAAGCAGTATTATAGCATAAACTTTACCGTCTTTTCCTTCTGTAAAACATATATTATTGCTTTTATATGGAGCAATTGGACGAGTACTATAAATAGCACTGCCGTTAATTTTCATCCAAGCACCAATCTCTTTCATTCTTTTTAAAGCTTCTTCTGGTAGGTTCCCATTTTCATCAGGACCAACATTCAAAAGGAAGTTACCGCCTTTACAAACAACATCTACAAGAATATGGATTAATTGATTAGTTGATTTATAATTATCATTCTTAACGTATGACCAACTATCTCCCATCGTCATACAAGTCTCCCAAGGATAATCCAAAGGCTCATCAGGGACAGTTTGCTCTGGAGTTCGGTAGTTTTCATACTTACCACCTACACTTCTATCAACTATAATCATATCCTCGTTCCCTTGTCTTGCTATCTTGGCTAAATAAGGCATATTAATATCTTGTACTCTTTTATATGCTCCAAGCCAAGACTTAACTTCTTCATCTGTTATACTCCATTCTGGACGAATCCATCCTCCATCAAGCCAAAGAATGTCTATATCTCCATAGTTATGAGTTATCTCCTGTATTTGTTTGTAGGTAAAATCACAAAAACGTTGCCATTTTTCTGGGTGTTTGTCTATATTGTAATTTACGTTTCTATCAGGCGTTGCCCACAAAGGAGACCAATAATCTTGATTGTGCCAATCTGCTTTTGAAAAATACAATCCGGTCCAAAAGCCCCTGCTTCTGAAAGCATTCACAACTTGCTTTACTATGTCGTTGTTTTTGTTTAGAGAATAAGGACAATCCTTGCCTGCTACAGAATAATCTGTCTGCTTAGTATCATACATACAAAAACCATCATGGTGCTTAGTTGTAAAAACAAAATACTTCATTCCGCAGTCTTTTGCTGCGTCTGCCCATTTGTTAGCATCAAAATTCTTAGGATTAAACTTTTTGTTCAAATCCCAATACCAATTTTTATAAGTCTCGTATTCCGCTCCCTTTCTGTCAATCCATTCTTCGTTGCAAATAGACCAACTTTCTACTAACTGCTGCGTTGCATAAATACCCCAATGAGCAAAAAAGCCAAACTTCAAATCTTGCCACTCATTTATACGATTAACAATAAGAGGAGAAGTCTCTGGCTGTTGTTCTGCTTTGGTAATTGTTCTCTTACTCTGAGCAAATGAAACAAGAACAATAAAAAATAAAACGATAATTGTGAATAGTTTTTTCATATACACTCTTATTTTTACAAGTGCAAAGTTACAAAATTATCTGAACAATACAGTAAAAATGTTTTACCTTTTCTTTTTAGGCTTACGCTGGTTTGATGTACGAATAGCCTTGGAGGATTTCTTTTGTTTTGATGGCTCATAAATATAACGCAACCAATTTGTTTGGTATTTAGTATTGTATTTAAGATGACCTATAGAGAATATAGTTTTGTCTTTAAGACGAACAAAACCATCACTCCATGTTCCCATGTCTAAATAGATAGCATCCTTTATACCTACTTTTCTTAATGCATTAGCAAAGTCTTCAAAAGTAAGTCTATCCACACTTTCTATTACTACACCTCTTCCATTATACCAAGCGAGGCAACGTCTGAATGTTGGTTTCTGTTTGCGGAAAATGGTACATTCTACAGTATCGCCATCTTTCAAAAGTAACATCTGTTGAAAGTAAGCCCCTTTATTTTTTATTGCTAAGTTCTTATAAAAAAGAGACGTATCGTTAAGATAGTCTATTATTATGGTATCTTTTAAGATAACACAAAAGCCTGTTTCTACGTCTCTTGTATTTGAATATAGCCGTCCCCTACAAACATAATCTCCAACAACTCCCTTAAGATTACTTGCTGTAAAAGCACACGCAACAGAAAGAGATATTTCATTATTGAGAGAATCCGGCCGCTCATTAGTAAATGAGACTTTGCTGTTATGTGGCATATAAAAAACCAAAGACCAGTCCAATGTATCTTGCTTTAAATGGACTGTGTCTAAAGTAACGTATGCATAAGACTTTGTTTGAGCATTAGAATATGTAAAACCAATGCTACAAAAAACAAAGCAAAATACAAATAATATTCGCTTCACTGAAAGGAAACTCACTTTCTTGGAATTTGCTTTATGCTTGTCCTAAAGGATTAATAATAGTATAGTTGTTTTCTGTATTATCTGTTATTTTACCATTAGTCTTTTCATAACGAGATATATTATCTTGCAAAGCGTATAGAAGTTTTTTTGCATGCATAGGAGCAAGTATTATACGACTTCTTACTTGTGCCTTAGGAACTCCTGGCATTACTTGAAGAAAATCAACAACGAACTCCGATGGTGAATGTTGTACTATTTGAAAGTTTGAATAAACACCTTGTGCAATTTCTGCATTAAGTTCTATATCTAATTTTTGTTCTCTCTTTTCTTCCATTGTTGTTTTATTTTTAGTTTTTTCTTTATCTATTAAAAAATGTAGTGCATAGTAAATAAATCTTTATGCACTACATTAACACTCTATAAATTTATATTATTTAGATGTAACTTTTCTTCCACGCTTTACTGGTTGAAGAGAAGATTGAGTAAATTCTTCTAATTGTGTTTTGTTTGCTACAAAAATATTTTGATACTCTCTTAAACCTGTACCAGCAGGAATAAGATGTCCTACAAGAACGTTTTCTTTCATACCCATAAGGTCGTCTGTCTTTGCACTTATTGAAGCCTCTGTAAGAACCTTTGTTGTTTCTTGGAAAGAAGCAGCAGAAAGGAAACTCTTTGTTTGCAAAGAAGCTCTTGTTATACCTTGTAGTATTTGATGTGCTGTTGCAGGTTGAGCATCTCTTGATTCCATTATTCTAAGGTCTCTACGTTTCAAAGAAGAATTTTCATCTCTAAGCTCACGTGCTGTTATTATCTGACCATTCTTGTATTCTGTACTATCTCCACAATCAGTAATAACTTTTCTACCATAGATTTTATCATTTTCCTCTTGGAAATCCACCTTGTTGATAGCTTCTCCTTCAAGGAAATTAGTATCTCCTGGATCATCTATTTCAACCTTACGCATCATCTGACGTACTATAACCTCAAAGTGTTTGTCATTTATCTTAACACCTTGAAGACGATAGACGTCTTGTGCTTCATTTACGATATACTTCTGCACTTCCAAAGGTCCAAGAACATTAAGAATATCTGCAGGTGCTATTTCGCCTTCTGAAAGAGTGGTTCCTGCCTTAACATAATCATTTTCTTGTGCAAGAATTTGACGTGAAGTAGGTATAAGATATGAAACCTTTTCTCCTGTCTTACCTGTTATGATAATCTCACGGTTTCCACGTTTTAACTTCTTATTGAAGGAAACTACACCATCTATCTCGGCAATAACTGCTTGGTCTGATGGATTACGAGCTTCAAACAATTCAGTTACACGAGGAAGACCTCCTGTGATGTCTCCAGCCTTTGCAGAAGAACGTGGAATATTAGCAAGAATATCTCCAGCTTTGATTTCATCGCCATCTTCTATTGCAAGGTGAGCTCCAACAGGCATGTCGTATGTTTTTATAACTTCATCGTTTGCATCTACGATAGAGATAGAAGGATTCTTTGATTTTTGTTTTGTTTCTATGATTATTCTTTCGTTAAGACCAGTTTCATTATCTGATTCTTCACGGAAAGTAACATCCTTTTCAATGGACTCAAATACTGCTTTACCAGCAACATCTGATAGAATAGGAGCATTATATGGGTCCCATTCTGCTATAACATCGTCTGCACTGACATTATCACCATTATTAAAGAACAAGTATGCACCGTATGGAATATTAGCTGTCATAAGTATGCTCTTTGTCCCCTCATTAATAATGTGCATTTCTGCAGAACGTCCTATAACTCTTGTGCATTGTTTTTCTTCACCAGAATTATCAGTATATACATAAGGAACATCACGCAACTCATCTATTCTAAGAACACCATCACATTTGTCTTTAACAACTATTTGAGAAACATTACCAGCATTACCAGCAACACCTCCAACGTGGAATGTACGAAGAGTAAGCTGAGTTCCTGGTTCTCCAATAGCTTGTGCAGCGATAACTCCAACACTTTCTCCTCTTTGAACAAGCTTTCCTGTTGCAAGGTTACGTCCATAACATTTTGCACAAACGCCATGCTTTGATTCACATGTAAGAACCGAACGAATTTCAACTTCTTCTATTGGAGATTCTTCTATCTTTTGACAAATGTCTTCTGTCAATTCATCGCCTTCTCTCGCTATAATTTCTCCTGTTTGAGGGTGAACAATATCATGTAATGTAACACGTCCTAATATTCTATCATAAAGAGATTGAACAACTTCATCATTTCTTATCAAAGCAGTTGTTGGAATACCTCTTAATGTTCCACAATCTTCTTCGTTGATGATAACATCATGAGCAACATCCACCAAACGTCTTGTTAGGTAACCAGCATCAGCTGTCTTAAGAGCTGTATCCGCCAAACCTTTACGAGCACCGTGAGTAGAGATAAAGTACTCTAACACTGTAAGACCCTCTTTGAAGTTGGAAATAATAGGATTTTCAATAATTTCTGCACCACCAGAACCTGCTTTCTGTGGTTTTGCCATCAAACCACGCATACCAGACAACTGACGAATCTGCTCTCTACTACCTCTTGCTCCAGAATCCAACATCATATATACAGCATTGAATCCTTGACGGTCAGCAGACATGTGCTGCATTACATAATTAGCCAACTTACGGTTTGCATCTGTCCAAATATCTATGACTTGGTTATAACGTTCGTTATTGGTTATAAGTCCCATTTGATAGTTTCCTACAACCTCATCTACTCTACCCTCAGCATCGCTAATAATATTGACTTTTTCTTCAGGAACTATAACATCAGCAAGGTTGAAAGAAAGACCTCCACGGAATGCCATATAGTAACCTTTATCTTTAATATCATCAAGGAACTGAACTGTACGAGCAGAACCACAATCTTTTAATACATCGCCAATAATATCTCTAAGGACATTTTTCTTAATAAGTACGTTGATGTAACCATAGTTATCAGGAACAAGTCTATTAAATAGAACACGACCAATTGTTGTGTGAATACCATTCTTTACACTAACAATATCTTGATCTGTAATATCTAATCTTACTCCTTTTTCTGTATAGTAGTTATCTCCTGCTTTTATACAAGATTTTTCTTTTTCTTCTTTTTTATCAAAATAAACTGCTGTAGCAAGAGAATAGCCTAAGTTACTTTTATATAGTGTTATTCCAGCATGCAAATCAACACGTTTTTCATTGTATGCTATTTGAACATCTTCAAAAGAATAAAATGATTTACCTTCACCCTTTACAACAATATCTTCTGTAGATTTTCTTTCTTTGGTCATATAGTAAAGACCTAAAATCATATCTTGAGAAGGAACTGTGATAGGAGCTCCATTTGCAGGATTCAAAACATTATGAGAAGAAAGCATTAACAATTGTGCTTCCAAAACAGCGGCATTACCTAATGGTAAGTGTACAGCCATCTGGTCTCCATCAAAGTCAGCGTTGAAACCTGTACAAACCAATGGGTGCAAACGTATAGCCTTCCCTTCAACCAATTTTGGTTGGAAGGCTTGTATACCCAAACGGTGAAGAGTCGGAGCACGGTTCAAAAGCACAGGATGTCCTTTAACTATATTCTCCAATATTTCTATAACTACAGGATCTTTTCTATCAACAATACGTTTTGCAGATTTAACAGTTTTAACCAAACCTCTTTCAAGAATTTTTCTTATAATAAAAGGTTTAAATAACTCTGTTGCCATATCTTTTGGCAATCCACATTCGTGCATTTTCAAATCTGGACCCACAACAATAACTGAACGGCCAGAATAATCAACACGCTTTCCTAACAAATTTTGACGGAAACGTCCTTGCTTTCCTTTCAAACTGTCAGAAAGTGATTTTAATGCTCTATTGGAATCTGAACGAACGGAAACAGCCTTACGTGAATTATCAAATAATGAATCAACAGCCTCTTGTAACATACGTTTTTCGTTACGCATGATAACATCTGGTGCCTTTATTTCAACCAAACGTTTTAGACGATTGTTTCTTATTATAACTCTACGATATAAATCATTTAAGTCTGATGTAGCAAATCGACCTCCATCCAATGGAACTAAAGGACGCAAATCTGGAGGAATAACTGGAACAACCTTCACTATCATCCATTCAGGACGATTCTCCATTTTTGCATTTGCTTCACGGAAAGATTCAACAACGTTAAGGCGTTTCAATGCCTCGTGTTTTCTTTGTTGTGAAGTCTCTTTGTGAGCTTTATCCCTAAGAGTGTAAGACAATTCATCCAAATTTATATTTTTTAGCAATTCATACAAAGCCTCAGCCCCCATTCTTGCTATAAACTTATTTGGATCATCATCGGGCAAAAGTGCATTCTCTGGAGGAAGAGTGTCTAATATTGCAGTATAATCTTCTTCTGTTAAAAGATCTAAACGATTTACACCATCTGCCTCTTTAATTCCTGGTTGAATAACTATATATTTCTCATAGTAGATAACAGAATCCAATTTCTTGCTCTGTAATCCTAACAAAGCTCCAATCTTATTTGGTAAAGAACGGAAAAACCATATATGAGCAACTGGAACAACTAATTGAATGTGTCCCATTCTTTCTCTTCTAACTTTCTTCTCTGTAACCTCAACACCACATCTATCACAAACAATACCTTTATATCTTATTCTTTTATATTTACCACAATGACATTCCCAATCCTTAACAGGTCCAAATATTCTTTCACAGAACAAACCGTCTCTTTCTGGCTTATATGTTCTGTAATTAATTGTTTCAGGTTTTGTTACCTCACCCCTTGAGCGTTGTAGAATACTCTCTGGTGAGGCAAGGCTAATAGTCATACTACGAAATACGCTATTAGTACTACTTTCTCTATTATTTATTGCCATATTTTTAATCTCTCCTTTTTAAACAATTAATTAAAAGTTACCTCAAGATTTAAGCCTCTTAATTCGTGTATCAACACATTGAATGATTCTGGAATTCCAGGAGTAGGCATATTATCACCTTTTACAATAGCCTCATACGCTTTTGCTCTTCCTGTTACATCATCAGATTTGACAGTTAGCATTTCTTGCAATACATGTGATGCGCCATAAGCTTCCAATGCCCAAACCTCCATTTCTCCAAAACGCTGACCTCCGAATTGTGCTTTACCTCCTAAAGGCTGTTGAGTTATAAGAGAATAAGGTCCTATGCTACGAGCATGCATCTTATCATCTATCATATGGTGAAGTTTAAGCATATATACATAACCTACAGTCGCAGGTTGGTCAAATCTTTCTCCTGTCTCACCATCATAAAGATAACACTTACCATTTTCTGGCAGGCCTGCTTTACGCATATAGTCATTTACATCATCTAATGTTGCACCATTGAAGATTGGAGTTTCAAATCTTAGACCTAATTCATGTCCAGCCCAACCCAAAACAGTTTCAAATATCTGACCAAGATTCATACGAGAAGGAACACCTAATGGATTAAGCACTATATCAACAGGCTTTCCATTCTCAAGGAAAGGCATATCCTCTTCTCTTACTATCTTAGCTACAATACCTTTGTTTCCGTGACGTCCAGACATCTTATCTCCAACTTTCAACTTACGCTTTTTAGCAAGATAAATTTTAGCCATTTGATTGATGCCTGTTGGCAAATCATCGCCTATTGTCTGAGCAAATTTTTCTCTTTCTAATTTTCCACGTAAATCACGAATAAGAATACTATAGTTATTCAATAGCTTCTTTACTAATTCATTAGTCTTAGCATCAGAAGTCCAATCATTATAACTTACTACTGAGTAATCTATCTCTGACAAGAGTTTTTGTGTAAACTTAACCTTTGGAGCAATAAGTTCTTCCTTATATGTTGAATATACACCTTTAGAAACTTTACCTGAAAGAATAATGAACAATTTGTTCAAAAGTTTTTTCCTTAATTCTTTGGCATCGTTTTCAAAGTTTTCTGTTAGTCTCTTTACTATTTCTTTATTCTTTGCTCTAAGTTCTCTGTCTTTCTTGAAACGAGTGAATAGTTGTTTGTTTATAACTACGCCTGAAACAGAAGGTGGAACTTTCAATGAAGCATCCTTTACATCACCTGCCTTATCACCGAATATAGCACTAAGAAGTTTTTCTTCTGGTGTTGGATCTGATTCTCCCTTAGGAGTAATCTTTCCCACCAAAATATCACCTTCTTTTACTGTCGCTCCGATACGAATCATTCCATTTTCATCTAAGTCTTTTGTTGCATCAAGACTTACATTTGGAATGTCTTTTGTAAGCTCTTCATCTCCACGCTTAGTTTCTCTAACCTCGGTAATAAACTCTTCTATATGAACAGATGTAAACCAATCTTCCTTTACAACTTTTTCAGAAATAACTATTGCATCCTCATAGTTGTATCCTTTCCAAGGCATGAAAGCAACATGAAGGTTTCTTCCCAATGAAAGTATTCCGTCTTTTGTTGCATAACCTTCACAAAGAATTTGACCTTTATGTACCTTATCTCCTTTTCTTACTATAGGTCTAAGGTTGATTGAACCACCATCATTTGTCTTTTGGAACTTAGTTAGATAATAAGTCTTTCTATCATCTTCAAAACTTACTAAACGTTCATCTTCTTCTCTGTCATAGATAATAGAAATCTCTCTTGCATCTACAAAATCTACTATTCCATCACCTTCTGCTGCTATAAGAACTCGAGAATCTTTAGCCACATATGGTTCTATACCTGTACCCACCAAAGGTATTTCTGGATTTAGCAGAGGAACAGCTTGACGCATCATATTAGATCCCATCAAAGCACGGTTAGCATCATCATGCTCCAAGAATGGAATCAATGAAGCAGCAATAGAGGCAATTTGATTTGGAGCTACGTCCATCAAATCTACTTGTTCAGGAGAAACAATAGGGAAATCAGCTTGCTTTCTTGCCTTAACTCTTTCATCTAAAATTGTTCCGTCCTTATCAACTTTTGTAGTTGCTTGAGCAGCAATTTTATTTTCTTCTTCCTCAGCTGTTAAGTAAATAGGTTTCTCATTGAATAAAACTTTCCCTTTATTAACCTTGTAATAAGGAGTAGCAATAAAACCTAACTCATCTATTTTGGCAAATACACTTAAGGAAGAAATCAAACCAATATTTGGTCCTTCTGGAGTTTCTATTGTACAAAGACGACCATAGTGTGTATAGTGTACGTCTCTAACTTCGAAACCAGCCCTCTCTCTTGAAAGACCACCAGGACCCAACGCAGAAATTCTTCTCTTGTGAGTGATTTCTGTTAATGGATTGGTTTGGTCCATAAATTGAGATAATTGGTTTGTTCCAAAGAAAGAATTAATAACAGATGACAATGTCTTAGCATTAATCAAGTCTGTAGGAGAGAATACTTCATTATCTCTTACATTCATTCTTTCTTTTATAGTTCTTGCCATACGTGCAAGACCTACATTGAATTGTGCATATAATTGTTCTCCTACAGTCCTAACTCTACGGTTGCTCAAGTGGTCAATATCATCTACGTCTGCCTTAGAGTTTATAAGTTCTATCAAATATTTGATAATAGAAATTATATCTTCTTTAGTAAGAACTTTTATACTTGGATCTACTTTTAGTTCCAACTTTTTATTGATTCTATAACGACCAACATCGCCCAAGTCATATCTCTTATCAGAAAAGAACAATTTATCTATTATACCTCTTGCTGTTTCTTCATCAGGAGGTTCAGCACTACGCAATTGTCTATAAATATATTCTACAGCTTCCTTGGCATTATTAGCTGTATCTTTTTGCAAAGTATTAAAAATTATAGAGTAATCAGCAGAAGAAACATCATCTTTGTGAACAAGTATGGTTTTTATACCTGCATTTAAAATCTTACTTGCATCTTCTTCTTCTAATATTTTTTCTCTATCTATTATAACTTCAGTTCTCTCTATAGAGACAACTTCGCCTATATCTTCATCAACAAAGTCCTCAACCCATGTACGAACAACTCTTGCTGCTAAACGTTTCCCAATATATTTCTTTATTGTTGATTTAGTAACTTTAACTTCTTCTGCAAGATTAAATATTTCTAATATATCCCTATCTGTTTCGTAACCTATTGCTCTCAAAAGTGTAGTAATAGGTAATTTCTTCTTACGATCTATGTAGGCATACATCACATTATTAATGTCCGTAGTAAACTCCATCCAAGATCCTTTGAAAGGTATAATACGAGCAGAATACAATTGCATTCCATTAGCGTGTGTATTAGTACCAAAAAAGACTCCTGGAGAACGATGTAATTGAGATACTACAACTCTCTCTGCTCCGTTGATAACAAATGTACCCTTTGGAGTCATATAAGGTATCATTCCAAGATAAACATCTTGAATAATGGTCTCAAAATCCTCATGATCTTCATCGGTACAATAAAGTTTTAATTTTGCTTTTAAAGGAACAGAAAAAGTTAATCCTCGTTCAATACATTCTTGAATAGAATAGCGAGGAGAATCTATAAAATAATCCAAGAACTCCAATACGAAATTATTTCTTGCATCACTTATAGGGAAATTCTCTGAAAAAACTTTATATAAGCCTTCGTTTTTCCTATTTTCTGAATCTGTTTCTAATTGAAAAAAGTCTCTAAACGACTTAAGTTGAATATCCAAAAAGTCTGAATACTCAAATTTTTTTACAGTTGCGAAACTTACCAACTGTTGTTTTTTATTTTTTGCCAAGGTCTAAAAAAATTAAAGGTTAAAAAATAAGTTCAATACAAACACAAATAAAGAATAGAGAAACTCCTTGAATCTTTTCAAGGAGATTCTTCTATTCCAATATTAATAATTGTGGTGAAACGTCTTATTTAATCTCAACCTTTGCACCAGCTTCTTCTAATGATTTCTTTAATGATTCAGCCTCATCTTTAGTTACACCTTCTTTCAATGGCTTAGGAGCTGCGTCTACTAACTCTTTAGCTTCTTTAAGTCCTAAACTGCAAAGGTCTTTTACTAATTTTACAACGTTCAATTTAGAAGCGCCAGCCTCTGCTAATATTACATCAAAAGATGTTTTTTCTTCAGCTGCTGCTGCACCACCTGCTGCTGGACCTGCTGCTACTGCTACTGCAGCTGCTGCTGGTTCAATACCGTATTCTTCTTTCAATATGTCAGCAAGTTCTTTAACTTCTTTTACAGTTAAATTTACTAATTGTTCTGCGAATGCTTTTAAATCTGCCATTTTATTTCTATTTTTTAATTGTTTTTTACTAAATTTTTTGTGTGTGAATTTTATTCACCTCTTTCTTCTAAAGTTTTAAGTACACCAGAAATAGTATTGCCTGATGATTGCAATGCTCTGATAACATTCTGAGCAGGAGATTGCAATGCTGCAATGATATCTGCGATAAGTTCGCTCTTAGATTTGATTGCAACCAAACTATCTAAGTTTTCATCTCCAATGTAAAATTCCTCTTCTACGAAAGCTGATTTCAATACAGGTTTTTCACTTTTTGCTCTGAACTCTTTTATAAGCTTTGCTGGTGCATTGTTTGTAGAGGAAAGCATAATGGAAGTTTGGCCCTTAAAAGTAGGATACATCTCTGAATAATCTATATCTAAATTATCCATGGCCTTTCTTAACAAGGCATTCTTCACTACTATCAGTTTAACTTCTCTTTTAAAGCATAATCTCCTAAGTTTTGCTGTATCAACAGAATTCAAACCTTCTAAATCCACAACATAAACATAAGGATATTTCTGCAACTCTGCTCCAATACTCTCTATTAGTCTGCCTTTATCTTCTTTTCTCATTTTTTCTGTAATGTATAAAGTTATTTACTAATAGTTTTTGCATCAACTTTAACGCCAGGACTCATTGTAGATGATACGAATACACTCTTCATATAAGTACCTTTTGCAGCAGAAGGTTTTAGTTTTTCTATCATATGTAGAACTTCTAAAGTATTCTCCAAGATTTTATCTTCTGGGAATGACATTCTTGCTACACTTGTATGAATGATACCATACTTATCTACTTTGAAATCTATTTTACCGGCTTTTACTTCTTGGACTGCCTTTGCTATATCCATGGTAACTGTGCCGGTTTTAGGGTTAGGCATAAGACCACGAGGTCCTAATATTCTACCTAAAGCACCTATCTTAGGCATTACACTTGGCATAGTAATTATTACATCGACATCCGTCCAACCGCCTTTAATCTTGGTGATGTATTCATCCAAACCAACATAGTCAGCTCCGGCAGCCTTAGCCTCTTCTTCTTTATCCTCTGTACAAAGGACAAGAACAGTTTTTGTTTTACCTGTTCCATGAGGAAGAGTAACAGTACCCCTTACCATTTGATTGGCTTTTCTTGGATCAACTCCCAAACGAACATCCAAATCAAAAGAAGCATCAAACTTTGTATAAGTTATATCCTTAACAACTTTTATAGCTTCTTGAAGAGAATATTCCTTGGTAGCATCGTACTTCTTTAAGGCCTCTTGTTGTTTTTTCGATTTTTTTGCCATTTTTTTGCAATTTTTCTATTTACAAACTAAGTTAAGCAATTAATTCTTAACTGTTACACCCATACTACGAGCAGTACCAGCAACCATTCTCATGGCACTTTCAACTGTAAAACAGTTCAAATCTACCATTTTTGCTTCTGCTATTGCTCTAACCTGTTCTTGTGTCAAAGATGCTACTTTCTTTCTGTTTGGCTCACCTGAAGCACTTTGAATTTTTGCAGCTTCTTTGATCTGTATAACAACAGGAGGGGTCTTTACTACAAAATCAAAACTTTTGTCGGAATAAACAGTGATAATAACAGGAACTATTTTACCAGCTTGTTTCTGAGTTCTCGCATTAAACTGTTTGCAAAATTCCATAATATTCACACCTTTAGCACCCAATGCTGGACCTACTGGTGGTGAAGGATTTGCTGCTCCTCCTTTGATTTGTAATTTAATTAATCCTGCAACTTCTTTAGCCATTTTCTACTAAGTTTTGCGTTTTAATTGAAATTAATTTAATTATTAATCGAATGAAATATTATTTTTCCACTTGTACGAAAGACAACTCAACAGGAGTTTTTCTTCCAAAAATCTTAACTATCACTTTGAGTTTCTTTTTCTCCAAATTCAACTCTTCTATAGTTCCTTCAAAATTCTTGAAAGGTCCATCAACAATCTTGACATTCTCGCCAACAATGAAAGGCTCGCTAAGTTCTTCTCCAGTTGTCATCGCATCATCAACCTTACCTAACATTCTTTCTACCTCTTTAGGTTGCATAGGTATAGGTTTGCCATCTTTTTCTGCAATAAAATCTAATACGTTAGGAATATTTCTGATGATATGAATAATCTCACCTTCTCTATGTCCTGAAACGTTGCCTTCTAAAGCAGCCTCTACAAAGATATAACCAGGGAAAAGTGTTCTTTCTTTTGAAACCTTTTTGCCATTGCGAACAGAGTAAACTTTCTCCATTGGTATTAAAACATTAGGAACAACTTCAGTCAATCCCAAACGTCTTATTTCATTATCAATATACTCTTTAGCCTTTCTTTCTTTACCGGCTATAGCTTTAACAACGTACCATTTTTTTGTTAGTTCACCCATTGCTGTCAAAATAAATAATTACTTCACTCAAACAAAAAGAACTATGTTCATCAATACCTCAAAACCTTAACAGGCTCTTGGGAAGCAAGATATTGTTGAAAACACAGATATTTTTCACTTTTATTTATATTTATGCCATTATTTGATATAGATACCCCAACAATCCTTTCCAAAACATTGTTGTATGTACTCCAAATACAATATCCATAACAAAAACTATCAATGCTATAATTAAAGAAGCTACAAATACTACTAATGTACTATTTTGTAACTCTGACATTGTTGGCCAAGACACTTTATGTACCAACTCATCATAGCAACTTTTTACATAACTTACTGCTGACATATACTTGTATCTATTTTTATCAAACTCAAATAATGTTTCTTTTCTTTTGCAGGGGTGGAGAGAATCGAACTCCCATCGACGGTTTTGGAGACCGCTATTCTACCATTGTACCACACCCCTATTAATATAAGGAAGTAGTATTCTTAGTACTACTTCCTCCTGCTTACAAATTAGTCTAATATCTTAGTTACCTGACCTGCACCTACTGTTCTACCACCTTCACGGATAGCGAAACGAAGGTTAAGGTTAAGAGCTATCTCAGAAATCAAATCAACTGTAATTGTCAAGTTATCACCAGGCATTACCATTTCTCTACCTTCAGGAAGAGAGATTTCACCTGTTACGTCAGTTGTTCTGAAATAGAATTGAGGACGATATCTGTTCTGGAATGGAGTGTGACGACCACCTTCTTCTTTCTTAAGGATATAAACCTCAGCTTGGAATTTCTTATGAGGAGTGATACTTCCTGGTTTAGCAATAACCATACCTCTACGGATTTCGTCTTTGTCTATACCTCTAAGCAACAAACCTACGTTATCACCAGCTTCACCTTCGTCTAACAACTTACGGAACATTTCAACTCCTGTAACTGTAGATTTAAGTTTTTCAGCACCCATACCAATGATATCAACAGGCTCACCAACTTTGATTATACCTGTTTCAATTCTACCTGTAGCAACAGTACCACGACCAGTGATTGAGAATACGTCCTCAACAGGCATCAAGAAATCTTTATCTTTATCTCTTTGAGGCAATGGTATCCATTCATCAACAGCATTCATCAACTCAACAACTTTGTCTTCCCATGCAGGTTCGCCATTCAAAGCTCCAAGAGCAGAACCACGAATGATAGGAGTATTGTCTCCGTCAAAGTTGTAGAATGATAACAAATCTCTAATTTCCATTTCAACAAGGTCTAACAACTCAGGGTCATCAACCAAGTCTACTTTATTCATGAAAACAACGATACGAGGAACACCAACCTGACGAGCCAAAAGGATATGCTCTCTTGTTTGAGGCATAGGACCGTCTGTTGAAGCAACTACTAAAATAGCACCGTCCATCTGAGCAGCACCTGTAACCATGTTCTTTACATAGTCAGCGTGTCCAGGACAATCCACGTGTGCATAGTGACGTGTTTCTGTCTGATACTCTACGTGAGCAGTATTGATTGTTATACCTCTTTCTTTTTCCTCTGGAGCAGAGTCAATAGAATCAAATGATTTAATCTCAGACAAACCCTTCTTTGCTAAAACCTGAGTAATAGCTGCAGTCAAAGTTGTCTTACCATGGTCTACGTGACCGATTGTACCTATGTTAACGTGCGGTTTGGTACGCTCAAATTTTTCTTTTGCCATAATTGTTGACTTTTATTTTATTATTACTAATTCCTTTATTACCTATTTATTCTATTTCTCTATTTTTAAGAGCCGTTGATGAGAATTGAACTCGCGACCTCTTCCTTACCAAGGAAGTGCTCTACCACTGAGCTACAACGGCATTGCTTTATTCACACTTACAACAATAAGGACGAGCTACAAGCAGCGCTCCTCCTATTTAAGTTATATTTCCAACACCTCTTCCCATCTTTATCTATCTTCTCTTTGAGCGGAAAACGGGGCTCGAACCCGCCACCTATAGCTTGGAAGGCTATCGCTCTACCAAATGAG
>R24__coassemble_888_pt1 | contig 18086 bp, 14 predicted proteins | sample R24__metabat2_high_PE_045 | metagenome-assembled genome bin R24 | reverse complement strand
TCTTTACACCCTAAACATCAAATCTTTTTTTGCTAAGTCTTGATGTTTTTTTACGAAGATTTGACAACTACTATAAACATTGATAATCAGATAAATAAAGTCTAAACAATATTGCTTCAACATTTTTCTTTCTCTCTCCTTAGCGTTCTTATTTAGAAAAATAAACTAAAAAAATTTGTCAATTAAAGAAAACTTTATAACTTTGCAAACTGATTTTAGAGATGGTATCTTTAGTTCAGTTGGTTAGAACGTCGGATTGTGGTTCCGAAGGTCGTGAGTTCGAATCTCACAAGGTACCCTTGGAAACAAAAGGCTTCAAAATCCTCGAAGGACTTTGAGGCCTTTTAAGGTTTAATAAAACGTTTGTTTATGCATAAGGCAGGTTTCGTAAATATAATAGGCAACCCTAATGTTGGGAAGAGTACTCTGATGAATGCTTTAGTTGGAGAAAACCTCTCTATAACTACATTCAAAGCCCAAACCACAAGGCATAGAATAATGGGTATTGCCAATGGTGATGATTTTCAAATAGTTTATTCTGACACTCCGGGAATAGTCAATCCTCATTACAAGCTTCACGAACAAATGATGGCTTTTGTTTCGTCAGCTTTGAAGGATGCAGACATTTTTCTTTTGGTTACTGAGGTTGGGGAGAGTCTCAAGAATGAGAAGACGTTGGACTATATCATCAATTCAAAGGTTCCTGTTATCCTCATCATCAATAAGATAGACCTTTCCTCACAGGAGATAATCAATGATAAAGTATCATATTGGCAGAACATTATCCCAAGGGCTAAAGTCATACCTTGCTCTGCTACAGAGAAGTTCAACTTGGACAGGATTTTCAGCACTATCATGGAACTCTTACCTGAGAATCCTCCTTACTTTCCTAAGGATGAACTAACCGACAAAAGCATGCGTTTTTTCGCCTCTGAGATAATACGAGAGAAAATACTTTTATATTACAACAAAGAGATACCTTATTCCTGCGAGGTTTCTATTGATGAATATAAAGAGAAAGATGACACCGATTATATTTCCGCTGTAATATATGTGGAAAGGGAAAGTCAAAAGGGAATAATACTTGGACATCAAGGGCAGATGATAAAGAAACTTGGCACTGAGGCAAGAAAAGATATAGAAAAGTTCATAGATAAAAAATGTTATCTGAAACTCTTTGTAAAAGTTAAGGAGAATTGGAGAAACAATCTTAAAGACTTAAAACATTTTGGCTACCAGCAACAATAAAATAATAGTAATCGGAGCAGGTGCTGCGGGACTTTTTGCTTCTAATATTCTAATGCAAAGAGGCAAGAACGTCATCCTTTTAGAGAAAAAACATCAGGCAGGACTAAAACTTAGAATAACAGGAAAAGGTCGTTGCAATATCACTAATTCCAGACCAAAAGAAGAGTATTTCAAACATATATCTTCTCCAAAGTTTTTTGAACCTGCATTTGATAATTTCACCAATACTGACCTATGCTCTTTTTTTAAAGAAAGAGGATTGGACCTTATTGAAGAAAGAGGAGGAAGAATATTTCCTAAGAGTGGCAAGTCATTAGATGTCTTCCTAAGTCTTTTAAAACCTCTGGAAGAAAGCCCTCGTGTCAGGATAGAAAAAAACTGCGAGGTAGAACATCTTATTATCAAAAACCATAAGGTTGTTGGTGTTAGTACCAATCTTGGAGACTTATACGCCGATGTTGTAATTCTTGCCACAGGAGGAAGAACCTATCCTTCTACAGGCTCAACGGGAGACGGATATTATCTTGCAGAAGAAGTAGGGCACAGCATTGTTGAACCATTACCTGCTTTGGTGGGATTAAGAACAAAAGAGGGTTACCCAAAAGAGTTACAAGATTTTTTAGTAAAAAACTGTGAAGTATGCATAACAGATGATAGGCACAAAACTGTTGCGAAACTCTTTGGTGATGTTTATTTAGATGAATACGGATTAAGTGGTCCTGTTATGCTCTCTCTTTCTCGTGTTGTAGCAAAAGATTTAGACAGAGGAGCAAGGCTCTTTCTTTGCTTAGACTTTAAGCCTAAGGTAAGCAAAGAAAAACTTCTGCAGGAAATTCATCAAGTTTTCTCACAACGAAGAACAGAAGATGTAGCCTCAGTATTAAGAAAATGGTTTGCAAAGCCTTTGGTTAAAGATGTCTTACGAATATGTAAACTTAACGGTAAAGCAATGGCTAAAAACATAAAAGAAGAGGATTACAACACTCTTGCTTGGTATATGAAAGAAAGAAGACAGCCTATTGTAGGAGATATGGGTTGGAAAGAAGCTATTATTACTATGGGAGGGATAAACTTAAATGAAATAAATCCTCAGACTATGCAGAGCAAATTAGTAAAAGGCTTGTCTTTTTGTGGAGAGGTGATAGACTTGGATGCAGACACGGGAGGATATAACCTGCAAATAGCTTTTTCTACCGCAAAACTCTGTGCAGAAAAAGTATAATTTTATTTTAAAAACAGGCCTATTACAAGGATTAATGTTATCTTTGCAAATAAAAAACATATATAATATGAAAAAATTACGAATACTTTTTACAATTACGCTGATATTGCTTATCAGTGTGTCGTCTTTGTTTGCAATACCTGCAAAACAACAGGCTATAACAGTAAAGCAGAGCAACGGAAAGCATCTTACCCTGCTTTTGCAAGGAGATGAAAGAGTGCATTGGGCAAGAACTCTTGACGGATATTCTCTCTTGAAGAATGAAAACGGAGATTATGTTTATGCCGTCTTAGATGAAAGAGGAAATATGGTTGCTTCTTCTGTTCTTGCAAGCAATGTGGAAGAAAGAAATGCAGAAGAATTGGCCTTTGTTTCAACTCTTAACAGAGATTTGCGTTTTTCTTCTGACCAAGTAGCAAACAAACTAAATAAATGGAATGCTCCTCAAGGCTCGCCTTTAAGAACAAGTTCTTTCCCGACAGTAGGAACAGACAGCCTTTTAGTTATTCTTGTAGATTTTGCAGATTTACCTTTTACCTATACTAATCAGGATTTTGTCAATCTTGTTTCACAGACAAATTATAATGGTTATGGGAGTGTGAAAGACTACTATCTTGACAACTCAAACAATCAATTCAACATGGCTATTAGAGTTGTAGGTCCTTATACTCTTGCTCACAACATGGCGTATTATGGAGGTAATGACGATGAAAACACAAACTATCAAAATTTTGTAAGAGATGTTGTTGATTTGGTTGATGCAGATGTAGATTTCTCTCATTTTGACAATGATAATGACGGAGAAGTTGATGGTTTTCATATAATTTTTGCAGGAACTCCTGAGTCTTCTACAGGTAATGAAGATGAGATTTGGCCACATCGCTGGTCTTTGTGGATGTATCAAGTATATAAGGATAACACTCTTATTTGGACTTACGCTTGTTCTGCAGAAAAGAGAAGTGCTACTCAAATGGATGGTATAGGAACAATGTGTCATGAATTTGGACATGTTCTTGGCTTACCAGATAACTATGATACAGATTATTCAGAATCTAACGGCAATTCTATAACAACAGGCTATTACGATTTAATGGCAAGTGGTTCTTACAATAATAATGGAGATACTCCTCCTTATCTTTCTGTAGGAGAAAAAATAATAACCAATTGGGTTACTATTGACACTCTTTCTTCTCCGAGAACAAATGCGAGCATAAGAGCAGTAAATGGAACAACAGATACAGGCTATTACATAGGTATAGATAACAGCGATGAATTCTTTATTCTTGAAATGAGAAAGAAAACAGGCTGGGATTTATTCTTACCTGGTGAAGGTCTGCTTGTTTATCATGGAGATAGAACAAAAATAAATGCATGGCTTGATTATGGAACAAATGAGATAAACATTACTCCTTCTGAAAGAGGGTGGTTTATTGAGCCTTCCACAGGTGTAACTTCTGATGGAGTTAATGCATACGCTCCTTTCGGATCTGTTTCCAATATCAATTCATTTGCACCTAATTCTCCTAATACACCTCATCTAAACAACGGAACATCACTTAATATTTCTGTAACAAACATACATTATACTTCTACAAATACTATGGCTTTTGATTTTGGAAGTGTTGATTTAGTACCTCCAAGTGTAGAAATATCAAATGTAGATACCTTTTATTATAATGGTTCTTTGGTAGCTCAATGGTCTTATACTAAAAATGAAACGTGCGAGAAATATTACGCAGCACGCTATCAGGACAGCGTCATAGAGAACTTTGCAACAAGCAATAATATGACTCTTAACGAAGTTTTAGCATATCTGATAAATAATGACTACATAACAGAATACACATCAGACCAAACAGTAGCATATTACACAACTCCAAATACAAATTACGAGATAGTAGTTTGGGCAGTAGGTTACGGTGATACTGTATTTATAAAACAAACATTTAATATCCCTTTGGCTCAAGGAGGAACAGGAAATGCTGTGGCAACTATCAACGTTTCAAATATTACCTCTTCAAGTGCAGATATAGACATTACAATAAATGACCAAACTTTTTACTATTATGAAGTTCAAGGACAAACAGCTGCTTTCAACAATTTGAACCTAACGACAGATGCTTTGGTTTTGCAGTATTGTTTAGACAACAATTGGTCAAAAACCTACGATCCAATGTCTTTTACAATGACAGAATTAGAACCTAATACAGAATATAAGGTATATGTATTTCCTTTCAATGCTAATGAAGTTCAAGGACCTACTGCTGTTGCAACATTTACAACATTAGAACAGGTTCTTCCTAATGTGGAAATATCGGATGTAGATACCTTTTATTATAATGGGTCTTTGGTTTCTGAATGGTCTTATACCATGAATGAAACGTGTGAGAAATATTACGCAGCACGCTATCAAGATAATGTTATAGAAAATTTTGCAACAAGTAATAATATGTCTCTTAATGAAGTATTAGCATATCTGATAAATAATGACTACATAACGGAATCTACTGCAAATGACACTGTCGCTTATTACACAACTCCAAATACTGACTATGAGATTGTTGTTTGGGCTATAGGAAATGGCGATACTGTGTTTATAAAGAAAATATACAATATTACGATATCTCAAGGAGGAACCGGACTTGCAACAGCTAACATCTCTGTCTCTAACATTACATCCACGACTGCAGATGTTTCTGTAACGAAGAATAGTGAGACATTTTACTATTATTATATTCAAGGTACAACAACAGCTTTTACTAATAACAACCTCCTTAACGCAAACGACATAGTTCAATACTGTACCACCAATAACTGGACAAAAACCTACGATAATCTTTCCTTAACTATGACTGATTTAATTCCTAATAGGGAATATACTCTTTGGGCAATACCTTTTAATGCTAATGAAACTATGGGAACACCTCATCATATTACATTTACAACATTAGATACAGCAAGTACTGAACCTGATCCTTGTGTAATTACTATCAATCTTGAGCAAACTATTTGCGAAGGCGAATCTTATATGGGACAAACTCAAACAGGAACATATTATGATACTATCCATTCCAACACTTGTGATACTGTTGTAATTCTTACTCTTAATGTCATGCCTACATATAATATAGTTATACATGATACTGCTTCTTGGAATGCAGGTGCAGAAGAACAGATAGATATGACTCAACTTAATTTAACAAGTATGTATGGATGTGATAGTACAGTAACCATTTATACACACTATTGGACGTCTTCTTTAGAAAAAGTAGAGGATGTTATCTCTGTAAATATTATTCCTAACCCAGCAAAAGATTATGTAACTGTCTTTGCTGAAGGATTAAAAAATAAAGAAACATTAACAATAGTAGATGAATTAGGGAGGATTCGCTATTCTTGTTTGCTACATCAAGGAGATAATAAGATAATGATAAACGTTACAGACTATTCTTCTGGTGTATATTATATAAGGATAGGTAATACAAACAAAAAACTAATAATAAAGTAACTATTAACCTTATTAAAAAACGAGGATTTTAAAAGTAAAATCCTCGTTTTTTATATCCAAAATCTTGGTTTTTGAATTAGAAAACGACTTCTTTTCCATTTAAGAAAGTCTTATATACTTTATTTTCTCCGTATGAGTATGGAAGATATTCCAAAGTAGGTATCTTTGTTGTTATAAAGAAGTTTGCTTTCTTTCCTTTGCATATAGAACCCAAACTATCTACAACATCCATTGCGTACGCTGTATTTATCGTTGTAGCATTTATAGCTTCTTGTGGTAGAAGTCTGTAATTAACACATGCAAAAGTAAGAACAAGTTGCATATTTCCACTTGGAGAAGAACCAGGATTGAAATCTGAGGCCATAGCTATAGGTAAGCCTGCTTCTATCATCTTTCTTGCAGGAGCGTATGGCATATTAAGGAAGAAAGCAGCTCCTGGAAGTATTGTAGGCATTGTATTAGAGTTAAGCAAACACTGTATTTCTTCTTCTCCTGTATATTCTAAATGATCAACACTAAGAGCATTGTATTTTACTCCGACTTGTATTCCTCCTGATGCTCCAAGTTCGTTAGCATGTATTTTAGGTTTTAGTCCTCTTTTTACTCCTTCATTAAGCATTCTATCTGTCTGCTCAACTGTAAAGAACCCTCTATCACAAAAGACATCAATAAAGTCTGCCAAACCTTCATCTGCAACTTTTGGAATCATTTCCTCTACTATCTTATCAACAAAAGCATCAACGTTGTTCTTATATTCCAAAGGTACTCCGTGAGCTCCAAGAAAGTTTGCTTTGATTGTAAGAGGAGAATTTTCTTTTAGCTTTCTTATTACTCTAAGCATTTTAAGTTCAGCTTCAGTTGTAAAACCATAACCCGATTTTATTTCAACTTCTCCTGTACCATATTTTATTATAGTATTTAATCTCTGCATTGCATCTTCATAAAGTTCTTCTTCTGAAGTTTGTTGCAAACGCAAAGCAGAATTAATAATACCTCCTCCTCTTTGAGCTATCTCTTCGTATGATAAACCTTTTATCTTATCTATATATTCTATTTCTCTGCTTCCTGCATAAACCAAATGGGTATGCGAATCACAAAAAGTAGGCAAAACCATTCTGTCTTTTGCATCTACTTCTTTATCTGCATTAGGACAATTATCCATTGTGCCAAAGTCTGCTATCTTATCATCTTCTATCAATAAGAAAGCATTGTCTATGGTTTTAACCTCTGACATTTCTTTGCCACGTACAAACTTACGAGCCTTGTCCTCTACTTGAACAAGGCTTTTTATATTCTTTATAACTGTTTTCATTGCTTTTTTCTATTTACTTTTACAAGTTATACTACAAGTATCTGCAAATATCACGTTAGCATTTTCTGGAACATCTTGCAGAGTTATATCTTTGCAGTCTTCTCCCCAATCTTTAAATAAAAAGTCTCTTCTTAAAGCTGGGTCATACATATCTATAGTATCTACATATTCTTCTCCTGATTCTTCATCTTCAACAGTTTTTGTTACTTGATAGACAATGTAATCAGTTGTTTCGCACTCACAATCATCACTATTTGAACAAGAAGTTAGTGCAAAACTTAAAAACAAAACACCTATTGTCAATAATTGTTTTTTCATCTTAGATATTATTTTATATTGAGTTGCAAATTTACAAAAAAATAATACAATACATTATTGTTTAACATTTTTTTTAAATTATTGTTTCTTTATCTTCTACAATTAAATAGTTTTTTTTGCGTTCTAAGAGATAATCCATTCAATAGCAAAAAAAGAAATGATAGAAATATATTGTGTAAATAACGACAAGACTTTTCTTGTTCCTTCTGCAACAAGTGCAAAACAAATTATAGAATATGCAGGTTTAGAAGATAATCATACCTTTTTAGGTGCATATATTAATAATAAAATACGTAATCTTAACTACAAATGTTATGAACCAAAGAGAATAGAATTTATTGATATTCATTCTTCCATTGGTATGAAAATCTATGTTTCTTCTCTTATTATGCTCATGTATAAAGCCGTTAAAGACCTTTATCCAAAAGCAGAGATGAAAGTTAAACATTCTATGATGAGTGGTTACTATATAGAATTGCAAAACGTAGATATTCCTCAGCAAGACCTATGCACATCTATTAAAAAAACAATGAAAGAACTTGTTGAAAAAGATATACCTTTTGAAACTAAAGTATATTCTACTCAAGATGCAGTAGAACTGTTTTCAAAAGTAGGATTAACTTCAAGTGCAGAACTGTTCAAATCAAGACAAAAACTATATGTAGATGTAGATATTTTGGAAGGAACAATTAATGCTTTATATTCAGAAAAAGTTCCTTCTACTTCTTATCTGAAAGTTTTTGACCTTGAGGTTTATGAAAAAGGCTTTATTCTTCTTTTGCCTGATGCAGAAAAGAATTATCAAGAACCAGCTACCTTGCATTTACAACCAAAACTGTTCTCTATTTTTCAAGAACATAAACATTGGATTGAAATTCTTAAAACTCCTTATCTTCCTAAACTTAATGAAGCAGTAAAAAAAGGCTATGAAAACCAGATAATCCAAGTATCAGAAGCCTTGCACGAAAAAAAATATGCTGTCATTGCCGATGCTATTTACAAGAAAAAAGATAATGTAAAATTTGTCTTCCTTGCAGGTCCTTCTTCTTCAGGCAAGACTACATCCTGCAAAAGAATTGCTGTACATTTAGCTGTTTTGGGTATAAAACCTTTGATGATTTCCTTAGATGATTACTTCCACGATAGAGAACATACCCCAAAAGATGAAAAAGGTAATTACGATTTTGAATGCTTAGAAGCCTTAGACCTGGATTTCTTCAGCCAACAAATGCAGGAACTCTTGGAGGGCAGGGAAATAGAACTACCAAAATTTAATTTTGTCAGTGGTCAAAGAGAAAAAAGCGATAAGAGAATACAACTTACAGATAATTCTATACTTATTATAGAAGGCATACATGCCTTAAATCCTAAACTTTCAAAACAAATAAATAGAAAGAACAAATATCTTGTTTTTGTTTCTGCTCTCACACAACTTGCTTTAGATTCACAAAACCTTATAAGCACAAGCGACAATCGTTTAATAAGAAGAATAGTAAGAGACTATAACTACAGAGGCTCTTCTGCAGAAAGAACTCTTCTGATGTGGAATAATGTTAGAAACGGAGAAGAAAGACATATTTTCCCTTATCAGGAAAATGCTGATAGTATATTCAATTCTTCTTTATTGTATGAAATAGGTGTTTTGAAATCTTACTGCTATCCTTTGCTTGTACAAGTTCCACAAACTTCTCCTGCCTACGCTAATGCTCGCAGATTACAGAATTTTTTAGATAACTTCACCCCTATTTCAAGTCAAAGTATTCCTCCTACTTCTGTTATGAGAGAATTTCTTGGAGGAAGTAGTTTTTCTTATTAAAACGCATGTTATTCATCAAAAACATCATCAAATAAAAGAGTAAAAATAAAATGTATTCATCTTGTTTTGAAATAATTAAACATAAATCGATTAAAAATATTTGAGAAAATATTTGCAATGTTATATAAAATTACTAATTTAGCGAGTTGAAATATATTAAGATAATAACGTAAAAAAACAATATATAATGGAAGCAAAAAAATCTGAAAAAGCGAATTTGGAAAAGACCAAAGGTTTGTTTGTAGAACTTGGTTTGATTCTTGCTCTTGCAATTATAATCTGTGCTTTTGAGTGGAAAACATACGACAAAAAAGTAGAGGCTGTAGAGATAACTGAAAATGTTGCTCAAGTAGAGGAAATGGTCATTCAAACTAAACAAGATGAGCCAGAACCTCCACAACAGGAAGTTGAACAACAACAAAGTATGGATTTTGAAATCGTTGATGACGACCAAGAGCTAAAGAATGCCTTTAGTTTGGATAACTTCGCAAACGAAGGAAACACTGAGGTAAATATACCAAAAGTAGAAGTAAAAGTACAAGACGAAGAGGAAGACGAAAGTGAAAGAGTTATCTTTACTGTTGTTGAACAAACAAGTGAATTCCCTGGAGGTGTTGCTAAACTAAATGAGTTTTTAGCTTCCAATATTAAATATCCTGCACAGGCAAGAGAAACAGGAACTCAAGGTATTGTTTATGTAACATTCGTTGTAGAGAAAGATGGTAGCATTACTGACATTAAGGTTTTACGTGATATAGGTTCTGGTTGTGGAGAAGAAGCTATTCGAGTAGTAAAAATGATGCCTAAGTGGAAACCTGCAAAACAAAGAGGTAAGGCTGTTCGTCAGCAATTCAACCTTCCTGTAAGATTTGTACTTCAATAAGAATAGGAAGAAACAAGAAATATATAATTCTCAGACGGGAACGTAGAACTACGCTCTCGTCTTTTTAATATCCAAGGAAAAAGGAAAGTAAAACGAAAGACATGATAACAATAAATAATCTCTCTATTTCTTTTAATGGCAACAAACTTTTTGACAATGTTTCTTTCACTATTGGCGATAAAGACAGGATTGGCTTAGTGGGGAAAAACGGTGCAGGTAAATCTACTCTGCTCAAGATCCTTTGTAAGAAGCTTCAGGCAGACACAGGTGAAATCATCAGCAGTAAAAGTCAAACAATAGGATACTTGCCTCAAGAAATGATTCCTTCTTGTTCCACAACTGTCTTACAAGAAGCGATGAAAGCTTTTGACGATATTAAGAACATATCTCAACGTATAGAAAACATCGCCTTAGAACTATCTCAAAGAGAAGATTATGAAAGTAAAGAATATGAGAACCTCATCATAGAACAAAACGAACTTAATGAGAAACTCCTATTATTAGATGAAAGCAATGCTCAACCTCAAGCAGAAAAAGTTTTGCTTGGTTTAGGATTCAAGCATAGTGATTTCAACAGGAATATGACTGAGTTTAGCAGTGGTTGGCAGATGAGAGTAGAGTTGGCAAAGATACTTTTAAGGAAACCTAACCTCATTCTTTTAGACGAACCGACAAATCACTTGGATATAGAGTCTATTGCGTGGTTGGAGGACTTTCTTATACAATACTATGGTGCTGTTGTCTTGGTCTCACATGACAGATGTTTTCTCGATAACATAACAAAACGAACAATAGAAATAACTGCTGGCAAAATATATGACTATAAAGTAAATTATTCTGCATACGTTGAACTGCACAGACAAAGGATAGAGAGCCAAAACTCCCAAATGATCAACCAGCAAAGACAGATTGCAGAAGTGGAGAAGTTTATTGAACGTTTTCGTTACAAAGCAACAAAAGCCCGTCAAGTACAAAGCAAGATAAAGATGTTGGACAAAATGGAAAGGATAACAATAGACGACATTGATACTTCTTCCATTCATTTCCAATTCCCTCCTGCCCCTCACTCTGGAAAAATAGTTGTAGATATAAAAGGACTCTATAAATCCTACGGCACAACTGATGTGCTTTCAAATATTGATTTACTGATAGAAAAAGGCAAGAAGATTGCCTTCATTGGAAGAAATGGAGAAGGAAAATCCACTCTTTCAAAAATTATTGTAGGGGAAATTTCTGACTATGAAGGAAAATGTTCTCTTGGAGCTAATGTTTCCATAGGTTATTTTGCACAAAACCAGGCTGCACTCTTGGATGGCGAAAAAACAGTCTTTGAGACCATCGATGAAATAGCAAAAGGAGAAGTCAGAACAAGAATAAGAAACATCCTTGGAAGTTTTCTTTTTGACCAAGAAGATATTGACAAAAAAGTGAAGGTTCTTTCCGGGGGAGAGAAAACACGTTTAGCTCTTGCAAAACTCTTACTTTCCGAGGTCAATCTTTTAGTTTTGGACGAACCTACCAACCATTTGGATATGGATTCTAAAGATATTCTCAAAAATGCTTTGCTCAGATATGACGGAACTTGCATTTTGGTTTCCCACGACAGAGATTTCTTACAAGGACTGCCAGACATTCTTTATGAGTTTAAAGACCACAATATAAAGGAATATCACTGTGATATTTTTGACTTCTTGGCTATGAAAAAAATCTCACAATTGGATGAGATGAACCTTGTCATGGCAAAGAAAGAGAAAGAAAAAACCGTCAGCGACAACAAACGCCAATTTGAACAGAATAAAGAGAAGGAAAGAGAACTGAGAAAAAAGAGAAACAACCTTCAAAAGATAGAAAAAGAGATAGAAGAATTAGAGAATACCATAGACATTATGGAGCAAAAGCTCTCCAATGGAGTGCAGACAGATGATTTCTATACAGAATACCAAAATAAAAAAGATCAACTTGCTGTGCTTATGAGTAATTGGGAAACCCTCGCTCAAGAATTAGAGAATTAAACATACTTCTACTCACACTTTTTACAAGAAAAAAGAAGTTGCAAAAACGATTTGTAAAGTCTTTATTTTCAACAATATAATATCTATCAAAAAAGACTTGATCTTTTTATGTAAAAGACTAAGTCTTTTACATAAAAAGAGTTGGTTTTAAAAAATTAAAACCAACTCTTTTTTTACGTAGATTAAATGTTTGTTTAAAGTCTTTAATATTGTTTCTCTATAAAATCCCAATTGACAAGTTCCCAATAGGATTCCATATATTTTGGTCTTGCATTTTGCTTGTCAAGATAGTATGCATGCTCCCAAACATCGCAAACCATAATCGGAGTTAATCCTTTTGTCATCGGATTGCCTGCATTGGACTGCTGCACTATTGAAAGTTTGCCTGCACTGTCTTTAACCAACCAGCACCAACCAGAACCGAACAAGCCAACGCTTTTTTTGGTAAATTCCTCCTTGAAGTTTTCAAAAGAACCAAAAGCCTCTTCTATGGCTTTTTTCAGACTTCCTTCAGGTGCAGGCTTATGATTTGGAGCAAGACAGTTCCAATAGAAAGTATGATTCCAAACCTGTGCTACATTATTGAAAATACCTCCATCAGAAGATTTTATTATCTCTTCCAAGGTTTTATTTTCAAACTCTGTCCCTTCTATTAAGGTATTAAGAGTATTCACATAAGTTTGATGATGTTTGCCATAATGAAACTCCAATGTTCTTTCACTGATATGAGGTTCCAATGCATTTTTAGCAAAAGGAAGCTCAGGTAAATTAAACTTTGCCATATCTGTTATTTTTTTTCGTTTATTTTTGCAAAAATAAGAATAATATTGTTATGGACTATCTTTTTGCTTCTTTTTTCCTAACTTTATTTATCACAATAGAGTACAGCAGCAACAAAATAGCAAAGAATGATAAGGGTTTCATAAGCAAATCACCATACTTGGTAAATATTGTTTTAGAAGTCTGCAATGGTAAAGAATGTTTTATTGCAGTCTGTTGCCAATAAGGAGTCTTCTTTATTATCTCTCCTCGTGGTGAAATGAAAGCAGAAACACCTGTATTAGCAGAACGGGCTATGTATCTACGGTTCTCTATTGCCCTAAGCCGAGAGAAAGCAAGATGCTGACGGTAACCTGCTGTGTTTCCCCACCATCCATCATTGGTAATGACAAAAAGAATATTTGCTCCATTATTCGCAAATTCTCTTATGTAGTTACCATCTACTGACTCATAACAAATAGCAGTCCCGACACAAATGTCTTTTGTCTTGGAATTGAAAACAACAATATTGCTGTCTATCCCTAATGTTCCTACTGTTCCTCCTAAATCCAAAGCAAGCTTTTCTACAAAGGAGAGAGTTTTCTTAAAAGGCATTTTCTCCACACCAACGGTAAGTATTGTCTTGTGGTGAATTTGAAAGTCTTCTTTTTCTCCACTTCGCGGTATATCTATTGCTATGTTACAGGCTTCATAATATTCATCAGGTGCATCAACAAAAGCCCTTGCTGCTTCTGTCTTCACTCCTTTAGGCAGAACTCTGTAAGAAGAAAGTCCTGCTATCACTTCTGCATTTTTGTATTTTCTTACAAAATCATTAAACATCAGAACACTTGGAACACTATCTATATTATGCTCCCAAGCAAATTCCTGTATAGCACTTTCTGGCATAAGCACATAATCAACACTGTCATCAATCAGAGGAGATATAAGTTCCAAAGATCTTTCTACTACCTGACGAGGAGGAAGAGAATACTGCTCAGTATAAGGATTTAGATTAGGTTGTACTGCTATAACATTAGCAGTATTTGAACTATCGTCGTCTTTATATGAATACCACATACAAGCAGAAAGAATCATAGGCACAAAAACAACAAGCAAGGCAAGATAATACTGCCTTTTACTTTTCAGACAAAGATATATGACAATATTACAAAGAAGTATCCATACGGTTCCTCCTTCCATACCTGTTATACTATACCATTGTACAAGAAAAGGATAGGAAGCAAAAGTGTTTCCAAGATTCAACCATGGAAAATTAACATCCCATTTGAATTGAACAAACTCAAACAAGATCCAAAACAAGATAAGAAAGAAATAAGAACCAGCATTATACTTTGAAATCTTTCTGCAAAAATGATACAACCAAAAAACTAAGGACATAAAGCAAGCTTCATAGAAAGGAACAATAAGTCCTATCATCGTAGATTTGCATATCCACCACGTCTGAGTAAGGGTAAATAACAAGAATGCAGGATAAGTATAAGAGAAAACTGCTCCCTTTGAGAACTTATCTTGGTTTTGCAGTATATAGTCTTCAACTTTTAACAAAGGAACTAAGGCTACCAACATCAAAGGAGCCAACAACATGGTATGAAACCAAGCCAATGACTGCAAAACTCCAGAAGATAATGCTATAAGGAATAATTTCTTTTTGGTCATAGCAAATATTTATTTGTATATATTTGTTGTGGAAATTACCACATCCATTTTTACATCAAAATCTTCTGTAGGCACTTGTTCTACTATTTGAAAATCAAAACAAACTCCTATTTTTGTGGCATTAACTGTTTTTAGCAGTCTGTCATAGAAGCCTCTTCCTCTTCCCAATCGGTTTTTCTCCTTATCAAAAGCAACACCGGGTATAATCATAAGGTCAATCTTTTCTAAATCATTAAACTCCTTACCCACAGGCTCAAGTATTCCAAACTGCTCTCCTGCCTTCATACTCTCTATTCCAAGGTATTGTCTTAAAATAAGGTCATCACCATCAACACAAGGCAGAAGAATAGTCTTAGTTTTATAGTGTTTTTCCACAAAATCGTGAGTATATACCTCATCGTCCATAGAATAATACAAGAGAACCACTTTCGCTTCTCTGAAGAGTTCTTCTTTTTCTATTTTCTCAAAAACAGGTCTTGACAATTCTATCTTTTCAGAAAGAGAAAACTCTTTTTTCCTCTCCCTTATTTGTTTTCTGAGTTGTTTTTTGTCCATTGATGTTTTCCTATCGTTTATTCTTGTTTGCAAAAGTATGATATTATTTTTAGATACTGAAAAATAGAAATAAAAAATAAGGCTATCTGCTTGTATATAACAGATAACCTTATCAGAAATTTCAGTCCAAAGAAATTAAACAGTCATTACCTCTTTTTCTTTGTTAGAAACGATTTCATCAACCTTCTTTATGAATTTGTCAGTCAAGTCTTGAATATCTTTTTCTGCTTGTTTGATTTCGTCTTCTGTTGCAGGATTTTCCTTATTGTCTTTTGTTTTCTTTATTTTGTCAATATAGTTACGACGGATATTTCGTATTGAGACTTTGGATTCTTCTGCTGATTTCTTTACGTTTTTCATTATGTCTTTTCTTCTTTCTTCTGTCAAAGGAGGAAGAGTGATTCTTAACAAATCTGCTTCTACTTTTGGAGTAAAGCCAAGATTTGCGTCAATGATAGCTTTGTTAATTGGTCCAATAGCAGACTTATCCCAAGGCTGAATAGTTATCTGATTAGCCGCAGGAGTGTTTATGTTTCCAACTTGCTCTATTGGTGTAAGAGTTCCATAATAATCAACCTTAACTCCTTCCAACATTTGTGGAGAAGCTTTTCCTGCTCTAAGTTTTTTAAGGTCTTTTTCCAAGAAATCTGTCGCTGAGCCAAAAGCAACAGAAGTTTCCTCTAACAAATTTTTTACTTGTGCATTCATATCTTATCTGTATTTTATTATTCCTTAACTTACAAGTGCAAATTTACACATTTTTTCTAAAATAATAGGTATTTCCCATTCTTTTATTAATAAAATGTATATAATCTATTTCATAAAAAAGTTATAACTTTGCAAACTAAAGTTTTTGAACATAATGCAGAAAAAGAAACATATCGCTTTACTTGGTTCTACGGGGTCTATTGGAACACAAACGTTGGAAGTTATCAGAGAACATAAGGATTTATTTGCTGTAGAAGTGCTTACTGCGGGAACAAATGCAGAACTTTTGATACAACAAGCCTTAGAATTTGAACCCAATGCTGTAGTTATAGCCGATAAAACAAAATACGAGACGGTGAAACAGGCTCTTAAAGACACTTTTATCAAAGTTTTTACTGGTGAAAAGTCAATAGAAGACGTTGTAAAGTTTGATGAAATAGATATTGTTTTGACTGCCTTAGTCGGTTTTGCAGGACTTAGACCTACACTTTCTGCAATAAAAGCAAAAAAAGCCATAGCCCTTTCCAACAAAGAAACACTTGTTGTGGCAGGAGATATAATAACTTCTCTTGCTTTAGAAAACAACGTACCAATACTTCCTGTGGATAGCGAACATTCTGCTATCTTTCAATGCCTGCAAGGAGAATATCAAAATAGAATAAAGAAAATTCTTCTCACTGCTTCAGGAGGAACTTTTAGAGGAAAAAAGAAAGAAGAATTAAGAAACATCAGCGTAGAACAAGCTTTAAAGAATCCCAACTGGTCAATGGGTAAAAAGGTAACTATTGATAGTGCTACTCTTATGAATAAAGGTTTGGAAGTAATAGAAGCTAAATGGCTCTTTGGAGTAGAAGCTAAGAACATTATCCCTTTAATTCATCCAGAAAGTATAGTACATTCTATGGTAGAATTTGAAGACGGAAGCGTAAAAGCCCAGATGTCTATGCCAGATATGAAACTTCCTATACTTTATGCTTTGTCTTACCCTTACCGTTTGCCTATGAAACAAAAAGAACTGAACCTTTTTGAAGTAGGAAGTTTGAACTTCTTTAAACCAGATACAGATACTTTTCCTTGTCTTTCGCTTGCTTTCTCTGCAATAGAAAAAGGAGGGAATATGCCTTGCATTATGAACGCTGCAAACGAAATAGCTGTGGAGTACTTCCTAAATTCCAAGATAGAGTTTTTGGATATTCCTCTTATGATAGAGAAAGCAATGCAGACGTCTTCTTTTATCGCCAACCCAAGTATAGAAGACTATTTCCAAACAGATAAAGAAGTAAAACAACGTCTTAGGTTAGATTATTCTCATCATTGATATTTTTATAGTAGTATTGTAATAAAAATAAATAGATATGAAAAAACAGATTCCTAACATAATTACCCTGATGAACTTCCTTTGTGGGGTGCTTTCAATCTTAGCTCTCTTGTTGTGGAAAAAACCTCTGCTAAGCTCTATTTTCATTATCTGCGGAGCTTTATTTGACTTCTGTGATGGATTAACAGCAAGGGCTTTGAAAGTCAGCGGAGCAATAGGGAAGGAATTAGACTCCTTGGCAGATGTTGTTACCTTTGGCGTCGCACCGTCTTTGATTGCTTCCTCCCTACTTTTAGAAAACAAAAGCAACTATGAGTTTCTGAACCTCGCAGGGTGCTTTATATGTTATATCCCCTTATTTATGGCGGTGATGTCTTGCTATCGTTTAGCAAAATTCAACATTGACGAAAGACAAAGCTTGTCTTTTATTGGCTTACCTACGCCTGCCAACGCAATAATCTGGTTAAGCATTCCGATAATAAACCATCTTTACAAAAATAATATACATCTATGGGGAATAAACTCTAAAGAACTGCAAACCTTTTTGTTCAACACAATGAATAATCCTTATTTTATACTTGTAATCTCTGTCTTGCTCGCCATACTTTTGGTTAGTGAGTTACCTTTATTCTCTCTAAAATTTAAGAAACTTACTTGGCAAAGCAATGAAATAAAGTTTATCTTCCTCATTTGTGCTTTCTTTATGCTTGTTCTCTTGGGTCTATATTCTATGCCTTTGATAATAAT
>R24__coassemble_861_pt1 | contig 18496 bp, 14 predicted proteins | sample R24__metabat2_high_PE_045 | metagenome-assembled genome bin R24 | reverse complement strand
AGCTAATCTTGATGCTATTCATGATACTGTTCATGAAATGGCTAAGGACGAGGCACGTCATGGACAAGGTTTTGAAGGTTTATATAATAGATATTTTAAAAAATAAACTCTTATAAAGTCTTGAAACATAATATTTTAAAATAAGTCAAAAAAGACTTGATGTTTATACTCAAAAGACTTGGTTTTCACGCGTGAAAACCAAGTCTTTTTTTTCTAAAACGAAGAGTTTTTTTGCGAATATCAAGAGAGTTTATTTAAGCACTTAAAAAAAACTCAAAAAATCTTGAATACTATTGTTTTTACTGCAATTTTTCGCTTAGGGAATCAAAGGCTATTGTTTCCTGTTCTCCTGTTAGCATATTTTTTAGAACACATGCGGAATTTTTTATTTCTTCTTCTCCAACAAGAATGCAGTAAGGGAAATGTCTGTCATTAGCATATTTCATCTGTTTTTTTAGTTTTGCACTCTCGGGATAGATTTCGCATGATATACCTTTTTTTCTGAGAGTAGTTGCGAGATGAAGACAGAAATCGCTTTCTTTTTCGCCAAAGTTTATAAATAAAACCTTGGTTGCAACCTCAATATCTTTAGGGAATAAGCCTTTTTCTTCCAAACAATCATATATTCTGTCTGCTCCAAAGCTTATGCCTACGCCAGAAACATCAGGCATTCCAAATATTCCTGTAAGGTTGTCGTATCTGCCTCCTCCTGTTATGCTTCCCATCTGCATATCTAATGCTTTAACTTCAACAATAGCACCGGTGTAGTAGTTCAATCCACGGGCAAGGGTTATATCTAATTCAATATTGTTTATGTCTGCATTATTGGATTTCGTAAGAACATATTTTATCTCTTCTATTCCCTGTCTGCCTATTTCTATATTACCTATGATGTTTTCAAGTAGAAGAAGTTTCTCTTCATTAGAACCTTTCACATTAAGAAGAGGAGATATTTTTTCACAATCTTCTTTGCTAAATCCTTTTTCTTGTAGTTCATTTATTACGTTGTCTAAACCTATCTTATCAAGTTTATCAATAGCAACGGTAAGGTCTGTTATTTTGTCGGCTTTTCCCAATAATTCAGCAAAGGCAGAAAGAATCTTCCTATTGTTAAGTTTTATTACTATAGGCAATCCAAATGCAGAAAAGACCTCGTTGATTATCTGCAACAACTCTACCTCATTCATCAAAGAGTTTGAACCAATTATGTCTGCATCGCATTGATAGAACTCGCGGTACCTGCCTTTTTGTGGTCTGTCTGCACGCCACACTGGTTGAATTTGGAAACGTTTGAAAGGGAAGACGATGTCGTTTCTGTGATTTACTACAAAGCGGGCAAAAGGTACGGTCAAGTCATATCGCAATCCCTTTTCGCTAATCATCTTTGTAGCTTTGTTTATTGATATTGTCTGGTTGTTATCGTTAATATCTGAGAATAGAGAAGAAAATTCTTGCATCTCTTCAGGCTTTAGAAACATGCCAGAATCTAATATTTTGAACAAAAGTTTATCACCTTCTTCTCCATATTTGCCCATTAGAGTATTGAGAGACTCCATTGCAGGTGTCTCTATTTGAAGAAAACCATGAGAACGATAGACCTTTGTTATAGTATCAAAGATATAGTTTCTTTTCTGCATTTGTAAAGGAGAAAAATCCCTTGTACCTTTTATTGCTTTATACTCCATAGTTTTATTTAGTCTTTTTTAAGTTAGCTAAAGAAAGAATAACGCCAAGAGCTACACCTAACAACGCAGCACAAAGGACTCTGTATTCTCCAGGAAGCATAAAGGTAAGCGTATGTGCAGGATACCAAAAGAAAGGAATAGTTTTCATGAATACAAAACTCCATTGTCTTTGCCAATCCATTTCACTGATTATTTGTTTTGCAGGAATAGGAGTGAAGAATCCTTTAAGAGTTCCTCCTGTATGTGTGATATGAGTATCTGTTATCTTATGAATAGTCATAAACACAGGAGCGAAAAAAGTATTCATCAGAACAGAAACAGAAAAAGCATATAAAAGCCTTGTGCCAAAGCCTTCATAAGCAAGAGTAACGGGATCTATATGTAATCCACATTGATTAAGAAAACCAAAAGTTCCACTTGCAAATATTCCCATTGCAATACTGATACAAACACCTAAAACACCCCATACAAAAGCACGAGGAAGAACACCGAATCCTTTTTTATTATACACTCCTTGAGTTATTCTTAGTCCTATACATTCTCCTATAGTCGCAAGTATGCCAAATTTAAGGAAAGCCAAAACAAAAGCTCTCCAATCTTTAGCAGCAGACCAAGACAAAAACCATTCTTTGATAGGTTCTACGAATACGAATACACTGACAAACAGTATTACACAAATAATAAATACAAAATCTTGTTTTTTCATAACACTAAAATATTTTGTGCAAAAGTACAAAAAATCTAACTACTCTTTACAATTTTAGCAAACTAATTTGGAATAGCATATTCATAATAGCTAAAAAAGTATTAATTTTGCGGAGGTTTAGATAAGCAGATATGGAAAATAATATTCTTCAAAAAGATATAATGTATCTTAAAGGTGTTGGTGAAAAAAAAGCCCTTGTTCTAAAAAAAGAACTTAATGTTTTCACCCTTGGTGATATGTTGTATCATTTTCCATACAAATACATTGATAAAAGCAATTATTTTACTATTAATCAAATAGCAAGTGAAGATGTTTATATTCAAATTAAAGGTTATTTGGTTAGCAAAGAATATAAAAAAACGGGCAAGACTCAAAGGCTTGTATATACTTTAGAAGACAAAACAGGCAGGGTTGAGATAGTGTTTTTTAAAGGATTAAGTTGGATAGATAAAAAACTTCAACCAAAAAGAGAATACACTGTCTTTGGTAAGCCAACACGTTTTCAAAATACTTATTCTTTTATTCATCCAGATATAGAAGAGTCGGTTGTTTATGCTAATCAGGCAATAGAAGAAAAGTTTTCTCCTCTTTATAACACAACAGAAAAGATGAAACATTCTTTTTTGAATTCTAAGGCTCTAAGTAAAATAATAAAAGAAATACTTATTGAAACAGAATATAGAATACCAGAAACTTTACCTCAATATGTTTTAGAATTAAATCGTTTAATGCCTTTAAGCAAAGCATTGAGAGAAATTCATTTTCCAACTTCCAATGACAATTTAGCAAAAGCTCGTTATCGTTTAAAATTTGAGGAATTGCTGATATTACAACTTGGACATCTTTTTGAAAAGGGCAGAAGAATACAAAAGAGTAAAGGTTTTGTCTTTTCTAAGGTAGGAGATAAGTTTAATAGTTTTTATGAGAATAATCTTCCATTTACTCTAACCAATGCACAAAAGAGAGTAATCAAAGAGATACGCAATGATATGCGTTCTTCTCATCAAATGAATAGATTACTTCAAGGCGATGTTGGTTCAGGAAAAACGCTCGTTGCTTTAATGTGTATGCTGATAGCTATAGATAATGGTTTCCAGGCAGCACTTTTGGCTCCGACAGAAATACTTTCTTTGCAACATTACAATAGTATAACAAAACTTCTTAAAGGATTAAATGTTAATGTAGCTCTTTTGCAAGGAAGTATAAAAGGTAAAGCCAGAAAAAATGTTTTATCTAATCTACAAGAAGGTGCAATTGATATTATTGTTGGTACTCATGCAATATTAGAGGATACTGTTGTTTTTAATAATCTTGGTCTTGCTATAATAGATGAACAACATCGTTTTGGTGTAAGGCAGAGAAGTAAGATGTGGGAAAAAAATAAAGAATGTCCTCCTCATATTCTTGTTATGACAGCAACTCCTATTCCACGTACTCTTGCAATGACAGCGTATGGAGATTTGGATTATTCAATAATAGATGAACTTCCACCAGGAAGAAAACCGATAAAAACAATACATCTTTTTGATAGAGATATATTGAAGATGTTCTCCTTTATGCATAAGCAAATAGCAGCAGGAAGACAAATATATATTGTTTATCCTCTTATTAATGAAAGTGAAAAGATGGAAGATGTAAAAGATCTTATGGATGGATATGAAAGCATAGTAAGAGAGTTTCCTTTACCACAATATAATATAAGTATAGTTCATGGACAGATGGATGAGCAAGCAAAAGATTATGAGATGCAACGGTTTGTCAAAGGACAGACACAAATAATGGTAGCAACAACGGTTATAGAAGTAGGAGTAGATGTTAGCAATGCAACTGTTATGATAATAGAAAACAGTGAGCGATTTGGACTTAGCCAACTTCATCAATTAAGGGGAAGAGTAGGACGAGGAGAATCTCAAGGTTATTGCATATTACGGACAAAAGATAATATTAGTAAAGACGCAAGAAGAAAAATAGAAGTAATGTGTGAAACTAATGATGGTTTTGTTCTTGCAGAAGAAGATCTTAAAATGAGAGGTCCGGGAAATATTTCAGGAACAGAGCAAAGCGGAGTATTAGATTTAAGAATAGCAGATATAATAAAAGATGAACCAATAGTAAGACGAGCAAGAGATTTTGCAGAGTTGATATTTGATAAAGACCCGAGTATAACTCATCCAGATAATGCTTTACTACGTTATCAAATAACAAAGCAAAGACCAATAACAGATTTTTCAAAAATTTCATAATAAATAATAAAAACCAATGAAAAAGCACTTATTTTTACTCATAACAGTATTGTTCGCTATATCTTCTTATTCTCAGGAAGGTAAGAAAATAATGAAAGTAAAAGATATGTTAAAAGATATTGATGTTTTTTACGAAAACCTTATGGATATACACCCTTATCCATTTGTTATTCTATCGCAAGAAGAATGGAAACAAAAGGTTGATAGTCTTAAAAATACTATTACTGAACCTATGACAAAACAAGAGTTCTTTTTCAAAATGACTACCTTTAATACTTATTTAGACTTGCATTCTGGGCTACATGCTTCCAAGAAAACAATGAAAAAGATGAGAAAGGCTATGCTATTTCCGAAGTTTGAAGAACAAGACAACAAGATACTATTTACAAAGGATGATGAAAAATGCACTCTAATATCTGTAGGAGGAAGTGATGTTGAGCAGATAAGAAATATTTTCTTTGAAAGAAGCAGTAGAGTAGAGCCTATGTATATGCCAACGTTTTTGAATATGCTCCGAAACTTTTGTTCCTACAAAATGGTTGAAGACAGTATAGAATACAAGTATCAAAATTCTAAGGGAGAAATATTAACTGCTTATTTTAAACGTAATACTCAAAAACAGAAAACAAAAAACAATACGGGAACATCTTTAGAGATAGATACAGTAAAGTCTGTTGCTGTAATGAGAGTTAATACCTTTATGCCTTCAAGTAGATTGGATTTTCAGGATAGTATCTATACATATTTTAAACGATTAAAAGAAAAAGAAATAACACGTCTATATATAGATATAACTCAAAATAGTGGTGGCTTAGTTGCTTTGACGGGTTTCTTAGCAGGGTTCTTTATTGATAGTAAAGAAGAGATTTATGCAGGAACTTGGACATCTAAAGCAAGTGATGAAAGGGATATGCAGAGGTTTGATTTTCTTTTGAGAAAAGGAGATAAAGGCGACTATACTCAAAGAAAATATACATTCAATCCATCTATAAGTACTCCAAAGTTTAAAGGAGATGTATATGTTGTTCAGTCGCGAAACTCTTATTCTGCAGCAGCAATCTTTGCATCTTTAATTCAACACTACTACAACAAATGCAAGGTGATAGGAGAAGAAGGAGAAATAAAGGCATTCTACGCAGACCCTTTACAAGTCGTCCTTCCTAAATCAAAGTTTGTTGTTACCTATTCTTCTATGTTTGGCAGATTTGTTGGGAAAGAAAAAAACAGAGGTGTTGTGCCAGATATACCTTATAATATATATGATCCAACTACACCTTTCTCAATGGAAGAGTTAGAAACAATAACTAATAAAGAATAATTTCTCTACATCTTGTTTCTTTTATTATCTTGGTTTTCAAGGATATAACTGTTTGTAAAAAAAGTCTTCGTCTTTTTTGCTGAAAACTTAGTCTTTACACCAAAAAGACTTGGATTTGAGAAAAAAAGATCAACTCTTTTTTTAAGGGGTTTTGATTTGATGTTTTTGTTATAAAAAATAAAGAATTAAAAACAAAGAATAATGTAACTGAAACTGAATTTTTATTTGGTTATTTCAAGACTTTGAACTATCTTTGCAAGCGAAAACAATATAAAAAGAAAGACAATAAATGAGTACTGAAATAAATAAATGTGTCATTATCGGTTCTGGTCCTTCAGGATATACTGCTGCTATATATGCTTCAAGAGCAGGGCTTGAGCCAATAGTTTTTGAAGGTAATGCTCCTGGTGGTCAGATAACAATGACAGAGCAGATAGATAACTTTCCTGGTTATCCTGAAGGAATATCTGGTTTTGGTCTGATGGAAGATATAAAAAAACAGGCTTTACGCTTTGGTGCAGAAGTAAGAAACAAGGTTATAAAGAAAGTAGATTTCTCTAAGCGACCATTTGTTTTGGAAACAGAAGACGGAGAAGAGGTTCTTGCAAAGAGTGTTATTGTTTCTACAGGTGCTTCAGCTCGTTGGTTGGGCTTGGAAAGTGAAAGAAAGTTCAGAGGTATGGGAGTTAGTACTTGCGCAACTTGTGATGGTTTCTTCTATAGAAAGAAAGATGTTGCAGTTGTTGGAGGTGGAGATACAGCATGCAGTGAAGCTTTGTATTTGTCGGGTCTTTGCAATAAAGTATATCTGATAGTTAGGAGAGATGTTTTGAGAGCAACAAAAGCAGTGCAAGAACAAATCTTTAGCAGAGAAAATATTGAGATAGTTTGGAAACATAAACCTTTGGAAATATTAGGAGATGACAGTGGAGTAACAGGAATAAGAGTTATCTCTTCTGAAGGTGAAGCCACAAAAGATATTGATGTTATGGGTGTTTTTGTAGCTATAGGCAATATTCCAAATACAGATGTATTCAAAGGACAATTGAAGTTGAATGAAAATGGATATATAGTAACCAAAGGCCATTCTTCTTATACGAGTGTTGATGGTGTTTTTGCAGCAGGTGATGTTCAAGATCCAACATATAAACAAGCTATTGTAGCAGCAGGAAGTGGTGCTAAAGCTGCAATAGATTGCGAGCGTTGGCTTATGGAAAATCCTCTGTAATTTATTTTGTTGGTATATTTTGTTGGTGTTATGCTTTATAGAAGAGTAGTATTTGTTTTATTTTGCTTTTCCTTTGTTTTAATGCAAGGACAAAATGCTTCCAATACTAAAATAAAACAGGACAATGATACGGTATTGCAGAAAGTGTTTTATTTCCACGCATCTAAAACAGACTATGCTTTGGATACTCTCTATCGTTTAAGCAATAATGCAATAGATATACATTACTATGACCCAATGCTGAATCCCAAGAACTCTTATTATCAGTATCTTTCTTTGATGGGAACACCTGCATTGGATTTAATTTATAAATCAGACGACTTGCTGAATTATCAAAGACAACCAAATAATTATCAACCCTACGTTTTTACAAAAGGTAATGTAAAATATTTTCAAAACAAAAAGGCTTATTCTGCTTTTACTTATGATGCAGGAACAGATGCACAGCAATATTTTGATGTAATATTTGCAAGAAATCTCTACAAAGGTTTAAATCTGCAGACAGAGTACAGCGTTAATTATGCGGATGGCAACCTTAACAACTCGCAAGTGATGAATCAGTTCTTCAATATAGGAGTAAATTACATTTCAGATAAAGGACGTTATAGAAGTAATGCTGCATTTATTCATTCACGTGCTTATATTTTGGAAAACGGAGGAATACTAAATGACACAATGTTTGTTAATTCGGAGTATTCTTCTATGCAAACCTATCCTACTTATCTTAATTCTGGTTGGTCAAAGTGGAAAACTAACGAATTTTATTTTAATCAGTCAGTAAGAATTGCAAAAGATTCGACACTTAATCTTGGTGCTTTTGTTCATTCTGTTAGTTATGAGAAATATGCACGTCTTTATACAGATGAAAATAAAACTTCTTTGGATAGTCTTGCTACTACTCTGCAAAGAAACTCTCTTTATTGGACAAATGTTACAAAACCATTGACTTTATTTCCTATTCGTTTAGGATTGAATTACGATGTAATAACATATAGAGATTCATTGGAGAAAAAGCATTTTAATGTTCTTTCACCAGAAGCACGTGTTGGTTTTAAGGATTTTGTGGAATTGAGATTTATTCAGTCTTTTTCCGATAATTTATATGATAAGGACAATCAATTTGACGTTGTTTTTAATCATTTGTTTGCTTTGCGTAGTAAAAAAGATTCTTCTCTTATTCTTAATACCTATTTGAAAGCACAAGTTCAAAACAAACAGGCAGACTATATCTATTCTCATTACTTAACAGATTCACTTGCTTGGGACTATAATAACACGGGTAAAACGAAGACTAAGTCTATTAGTTTCGGAGTTGAATTCAGAAAGAATATAACTTTAGAACTATCGTATTTTGATATAAAAGACAGATATTATTTTGATGAAAATCTGGTACTATATAAAGGAAATGCAAAACTGTATCAAGTAAATCTGAAGAATGATTTTAATATTCACAGGTTTTCTTTTAGAGGCTTATTGAGTTTTCAAAAAGTTAGCGATGAAGATGTTGTACGCTTACCTTTACTTTCTTTAAAACAATCTGTTTTTTATAATTTTGCATTGATGAAAGGTAAGTTACCAATGCAAGTCGGATTGGATATTAACTACAATACTGCCTATTATGCGGATAAGTATAACACTTCTACGGGAATGTTTGTTAGACAAAACTCAATGAAAATAGGTAATCATGTCTATGCTGATGTATTTGTTACGATGAGAGTGCAGAGATTTACTATGTTTGCTTCGTTTTTACATGTTAGTTCTTTCTTGCAAAGCCACGATTATTTCAATTCTCCTTTGTATCCTCATAATGGATTCGCATTTCGTTACGGTATAAGTTGGAAGTTTTTGGATTAAAAGATGTTTATAGACTGTTTTTGTGTTTGAATCTATATCCCAAGCCAAATTCTAAATAATCTGCTTTTCGGAAATCGTATGCTCTTATTCCCAATTGAGCAAAAATACCATAATTAAATTGATACCTTATGTTAATTCTCTCAAATACCTGAGGAAGATATGAATCTTTGTATCTATAGATATATATTCCAGGTTCAAGCATAAAAGAAAGGCGATGAATATTATATTCATAGGAAAGAAAAGTGGAGAAAGTAAGATGTTGTGATTTAGAAATGTTATCTTTATAATTGTTAGGATAATAATACGTCTCTTCGTTCTTTCCTATACTTTCGTTGTATGTTAAGTCAAAACCTAAGCCAAAAGCGTGATTAATAGCGAACTTTTTCAAACAGCGTGCTTGCAAACCAACGATAGGATAAACTCCTCTTGCAGTATCTTCTTGCATTGCTCCGCTATTATCAGGTTTTTCATAGAAAACATACATACCTTTTTGAGCAAAGTATATATTGTATTGACTTTGCCAATGAGGTTTAAACATTTCTTTAGTATCTCTTGGATTATTTTCTAATAGTTTTCTATTTATATGAACTATTTGTTGAGGTATGTAAGTAACACCCAAAGCAGGAGTAAGAATATTAATACCTTTGTTTGGTTGTCTTAGATTTCCATTAGAGAAATGAATAAAACTTGCTCCAAGATTAACTTGCCAATGTTGATTAATAGAAAAGAAACCTTCCAAATCAGCATGAATGTATGTTTCAATAGGAGAAGAGACTGCAACATTATATCTATAGTTATCACTATATGTTTTCCAAATACCAGAAACACCAAGTGCAAGTTCAGATTTAAGAGAGAATACTTTTGTATTTAAAAAATTGAATCCTATTAATCCATAAACAGCAAAAGGATTGCCAAGATGCTTTGAATAATTAAACTGTCCATGAAAGAACCCTGCACCATAATAAAACCCATTATAAAGATAGTGCCAATACTCTGAACCATCTACCTGTTTGGTTAAGCGTAAAGAAAAATTAGTCATGGATTTTATTTTTTCATTATCCGGATTAATTCCTCTGACAAAATCATTTATAGGAGCAACCCAACCATATCCGCCTGTAAGACTTATTCCTACGTTATTAAGATTTTGTCCTCGTAGAGAAAAAACAAAAATAAATACTATTATGCCTAATATGAATACTTTTTTTATCATTTGTCATTGTTTAAAATCTATATCCTAATCCCCATTCTATGTAGTCTGCAACATGAAAGCTATAAGCACGCAAAGCTACTTGAGCAAATAAACCTTTATAAGCATAGTATCTTAAACCTAAACGTTGATAAAACTTAGAAGCATAGCCATGTTTTTGTCTAATAGCATATCCTGGTTCAACTAAAACAGAAAAGTCATTTACATTATAATGAAAACTAAGCATTAGACCTAAACTTACTTTATCCATTGTGGATAGTTTTTTATAGGCATGTTGTTTATAATGAGTTGTGTCTGCTTTCCAAGTAGCATCACTATAAACCCATTCTCCTCCTAATCCTATTCCATATTTATTATTTAGTTCGTATGTTAGTTTATATTGCCCACCAAAAACAAGATATGATTTTTGTATAGTGTCTCTTGTGTTGTCTTCATTTGTGTAGTCTAAATGAACAGCATGTACTCCTGCCCAGTTGTTTATTTCAAAATGATAGTCTTGTTTTTCTTCTTGTTCAAAAACAAGGTTTTCTTTTACAATAGGCTTAGGAATATATGCAAGACTCAAAATAGGAGAAAGAGTGTTTATTCCTTTGTTTGGCTTAACCAAAGCACCATTTGAAAAATGAATAAAAGAAATGCCTGTCCCCAATTGCCAATTTTCTTTTATCAACCAATATCCTTCTAAATTCCAATGAGCATATACTTCTATGGGAAGAGATACTGCTATGTTCTCTCTATTTGTTTTAGAATAATAGTCCCAAATTCCAGAAAGACCAAGAGCAAGTTCATTCTTTAAAGTAAAAGATTTGTACTTCCAAGGAGAAAAACCTGCAAAAACATAAACAGCAAAAGGATTTCCAAGATTTTTAGAATAGTTGAAAACTCCTAAGTAAGCACCTATGCCATATCTAAAGTCATTGTAAAGAGTATGCCATGCCAAAGAATTATCAACTTCTTTACTCATGCGAAAAGATATGTTAGTTATGTTTGTTATTTTTTTATTGTCTTTATTTATTCCTTTCAAAAAATCATTTGTTGGTAAAACATATCCTTCTCCAAGGGAAAGAGTATAAAAAGTATTCTTTGTTATTTGACCTTTAACAAAAACGAAAGAGAACAAGAATAGTATTATAACGATTTTTTTCTTCACAATGATTAGCCTCTATTAATCAAACCTTGCATAATTTGGATAGCATTTGTTGCAGCTCCTTTTCTAAGATTGTCTGCTACGACCCAAAGATTTAAACCATTATCCAAAGTAAAATCTCTTCTTATTCTACCAACAAAGACATCATCTTGTCCTTCTGAAATGATAGGCATAGGATAGATATGTTTAGAAACATCATCCAATACTTTGACTCCTTCTGTTTTTTCTAATATTTCAAAGACTTGTTGCAGTTTAAATTCTTTTTTGAATTGCAGATTAATGCTTTCACTGTGTCCTCCCAAAACAGGGACGCGTGCAACCATAGCAGACACCTTTATCTCAGGTTTAGAAAGTATCTTGCGAGTTTCATTTACCAGTTTCTCTTCTTCTGTATTATATCCGTTTTCAAGAAAATCTCCACCAAAAGGAAGTACATTCCTGAATATCCTATGAGGATAAGCCATAGGACCTTCAACGCCTTTTTCTTCATTCTCTAATTGTTGAACAGCCTTAACTCCTGTTCCTGTTACACTTTGATAAGTTGAAACAACGATTCTTTCTATATCAAAAGCCTTATCCAAAGGAGCAATAGCCACAAGCATTTGAATAGTAGAGCAATTAGGATTTGCTATTATCCTATCTTCTTTTTTTATTGCATCAAAATTGATTTCAGGAACAACTAATGGAACATTTTCTTCCATTCTCCAGCATGAAGAGTTATCAATCACGATTGTGCCTTTGTTAGCGAACAAAGGAGCATATTGTTTTGAGACTTTGCTGCCGGCAGAAAAGATTGCGTAATCACAATTCTTCTCTATTGCCTCTTCAACAGAAACAACTTTAAGTTTTCTTTTACCAAACAGAATCTCCTTGCCAACACTTTTTGCAGATGCTGCAGGTATTATTTCTTCTTTTTCAAAGCCTCTTTCTCTAAGGACTTTCAACATTACACTGCCTACTAATCCTGTTGCTCCAACTACTGCTATTTTCATTTTATTTGTTTTTTATTTCTTTGTAAAAATTATTCGTCTGACGAGTCGTGTATAAATTGTTGATAGGCTTGGAAGACATTTGCTCTTGACATACAGCCTGCAAACTTTCCTTTATCTAAAACAATTATAGTATATCTATCTACGCCTTTAAACTTCTTCACTATCTTTTCCATACTGTCGTTAATATCCACGATAAAATAATCTGAATAACGCATAAAGTTCTTTACCTCTATCTTATCATAGTATTCGGGGTGGAAGAGTATTCCTCTGACATCATCCAAGACCAATACACCTTTAAAATAATCGTCTTTATCTACCACCGGGAAGAAGTTTCTGTTGGATTTCTCCACTGCACGGACAACATCCCTGAGTTTAGCGTCAATATTCAGTTTGTAGAAGTTTGTCTCTAACAGTCTCATCTTGTCCATAAAGTGTATTGCTGTCTTATCTTTGTTGTGTGTCATCAAATCGCCTTTCTTAGCCAAAGGACGTGCATAAATAGAATACTTATTCACACTTCTTACAACAAGATAGCTTATAGTTGTACTAATCATCAGAGGTACAAGCAAGTCATATCCTCCTGTTATATCGGCAATAAGGAATATTGAGGTCAAAGGAGCATACATTATTCCAGCCATAACAGAAGACATACCCACAAGAACAAAACTACTTGCCTCAACTTGTGGAAAAATATTCATGGTATTCAAAAGAGTGGCCACAAAGAAGCCACAAAAACCACCAATAAACAAACTTGGAGCAAATACACCGCCAACTCCGCCTGAAGCACAAGTTACATTTGTTGCTATTGCTTTGATGATAATGATAGCCAAAGTGATAAAAATAAGCAAATAGATGTTGTCTTTCAGACTATAGAACAAACTATTGTGGAGCAAAGAAGAAGTGTCGTTGTTTAAAAGATGAGTCAATGCTTGATAACCTTCACCAAATAAAGGTGGAAAAACATAAACCATAACACCTAAGAGCAAGCCACCTATTACTATCTTCCAAACAGTATTAAGTTTTGCAAAGAGTTTGCTAATCCAAGTGCTGATGTTGAAGTAATATAAAGATACAACGGCTGAAAAAACTCCTAACAAAATGTATGCAGGTATGCTATTTAGTGTGAAAAATGTAGTTACTTTATAGGAAAACTGTGCATCTGAACCAAGAAAGAAGAAAGAAATCATTGCAGAAGTTATGGCTGAAATCAACATCGGCAAGACACTTACCATGCTTAAGTCCAACATCAATACCTCAAACGCAAAAAGTATTCCTGCAATTGGGGCTTTGAAGGCTCCTGCTATAGCTCCTGCTGCACCACATCCGACAAGTATTGTTGTCAGGTGCTTATCCAAACGAAAAAATCTGGATATGTTGGAAGCAATGGCAGATCCTGTATATACAATCGGGGCTTCCAATCCTACGGAGCCTCCGAATGCGACCGTTATAGAAGATGTTAGCATAGAGGACCAAGTGTTATGAGGTTTTATTCTTCCCCCCTTGCGTGAAATGGCATACATTACCTTGCTGACTCCGTGAGAAAGGTCGTCTTTTATCAAGAATTTTACTAACAAAACGGTGATAGTAATACCAACCATCGGGTACATTAGAAACAGCCAATTTGTTCCTACGGCACTAATCCAAGAGAAAGAAGTTATAAGATTGTAAGTGTAGGAAACAAGGTTCTTTAAAAGCACAGCAGCTAAGCCACATCCTATTCCGGTAAGAAAGGCAACGATACCCAATATTTGACTATTCTTCAAATGCCTTACTCTCCATAGGAGCATTCCTTTGTAATATTTCCTAATATTTATAATCTCAAAGCTCATATCAAAATTAGGGTGCAAAATTACAAAAATTATTTTATGAAGTCGGACAATTTTTTTACTTTATATTCAAGTATTTATTTTAAGTCTTAGTCTCTCTAAAAAAAGAGTAAGTCTTTATACTAAAAAGACTAAGTCTTTACACCAAAAAGAGTTGATCTTTTTTTCTTAAAACCAACTCTTTTTTTATGACTTCTAAGATATTGAAAACCAATACTATTTATTCAACAGATAAAACCTTCTATGGTAAAGAAAACCTGCAAGTGCAAGAGCAATGAGAAATGAAGAAAAAATGCTCCAAGCAGGGAAGCAGAACACGAATCCAAAAAGATAAGCGATTGGAACAGCGATGAAGAAATAGACAACTATTGCATAAATCATAGGTTTTGCAACATCGTTCATTCCCCTTAGCCCTGCAAGTCCTGAGACCTGTGTTCCGTCAAAGAGTTGGAAGAATCCTGCTACGACAAACAAACTTGTTGCAACAGAAATGACCTGAACATCATCGGAGAATAGGCTTGCGATATATCTTCCCAAGAAAATATATATCAAAGCAACCGTCCCCATGATGACAATAACCATATTCCAGCCTGAATAGAAATGTTTCTTTATTTCTTTTTTGTTTTTCACGCCAAAAGCATGAGAAACCAACACAGTTGTTGCCGAGCAGATTCCAGAAGCAGCGAGAAACGTTGTGCTAATCATAGTATTTACTATTTGGAAAGCAGCAAGATGAGTGCTGGAAATCCATCCCATCATAATAGTAACAGCAAGTAAGGCAAACATCTCTACAAACATCTGCACAGCAATAGGAAGTCCTGTTGAGAGAAGAATTCTGTTTATATGAGCAGAAAAACCTCGCACAGAGAAAAGCTTTAAGTATTGGGAATAAGAACGATGCTCTTTTATATAGACAAATATGGCAATCGGCATAAGAAAACGGGAGATAAAGGTTGCAACACCTGCTCCTGTCAGACCAAGATGTGGAAATCCAAACTTGCCATAAATCAAAACATAGTTAAGAATTATGTTCAGTATGTTTGAAGCTATGGTTATAGCCATTGCAACCTTTGTGTTGTCTATTCCTTCCAAGAATTGTTTAAAGGCAAGGAATATCATCATAGGAACAAAAGACAACGTAACTACAAAATAATAAGGCTTACAAACAGAAATGACCTCTTCATCTTGTCCAAAATATTGAAGAAAAGGCATTAAGGCAAGCAAAACACCGACCAAAGCTATCGCGATAAGGGTGTTTAATAATAATGAATTTTGGACGAGAGTAGATATTCTTTTAGTGTCTTTTCGTGAATAGGATTGTCCGACCAATGGAGTCAAAGCCATTGCGAAACCAAATCCAATAACCAAAGCATTTATAACAAGACTGCCTGCAAAAGAAATACCTGCTAAAGAGGTTGTTCCTAATCTTCCGACCATTAGAGTATCAACCATTTGAACCAATGACTGACCTAAGGAAGAAAGCATTATAGGAATTGCTAATTTAAGATTTTGTTTATAGTAACCTGCTTGTGTCATATTATTTTGCTTATCAAAACAAAGCCTGTGATTTGCTTTTTTTCAATATTGTTTTATTAATTTTTGAGTGAGAGCAGGCTTCACAAATTTTTTGCAAAGGTAGTGCTTTTTATCTATATTCTAAAAAAAAAGCCTAACTTTGCAAAAAAAATAATAGGAGTAAAAACAAATGAAAAAGAGTATCTTATTGCTAACGGTTTTAAGTTTTATAGTCTTGCTGTTTTCTTGTACAAATAAAACGGAGAGTGATTTGCAGAAGGCAGAATTGAAAGGGAAGATAAAAGCGATAAGAGAGATAAGTTACGAAGCCTTTGGCACAGCAGATACTTTGGTTAAAGGGAATATAATAGACAATCAGGGAGCAGAAAACTCCTATACCTTATATAATAAGCAAGGTAATATAGTTTCCCTTATTAAATATGATAAAGACAATGCTGTGAAATACAAATGGCGTTTTCATTATGATAAAAAAGGAAAGAAACAAATATCTGCTAAACGCTACGAAGCACAAGACTTTGAAGAAGATTCAACTTCATATGTCTATGATAAAAAAGGAAATCCAATAGAATATATTCACTATAGTTCAGACGGAAAGATAAAAACCCGAAGTGTTTCCAAGTTTAACAAGAAAGGAAATATGATAGAAGAGAAAGTTTTTGATGAAAAAAATCTTCTAAAAAAATCCTCTAAGTTTAGATACAAGAAAACTAAACTTGTAGAAGGTAAGAGTTTTGATAGTGAAGGCAAACTTCTTATTCGTTCTATTTATTCATATGATAAAAAAGGAAATATGCTTTCAATGACTATGGTAGATGGAGAAAACAATCCGATAAGCAAAGGAACATATACATATAATAAAGACGGCTTTGTTCAAACAGAGTTATTGAAAAGACCAGGATATACAGACTTGCTTTTAGAGTATATTTATGTTGTAGATGTACATGGTAATTGGACTCAAAGAATAATGCTGTCAGAAAATGAAGCTTTCCAAATAACAAGACGACAAATAGAATATTATGAATAATATTATGGAAGAACAAATAATACAAAACCAAGTGAAGACAAAGAAGAATAAAATAACCTTTAAAAAAGTCTTAAAGGTTGTTGGCTTGACTATACTTATTTATATATTGTTTTCTATCTTGCTTACTTTTGTTTATCGTTGGGTTAATCCACCTATAACTATCCTTATGTTGCAACGCTGTGTTGAACAAACATTTTCAAAAGACAGAGAAGTAAGGCTGCAAAAAGATTGGGTTGATTTAGAAGACATTTCTCCATATATGGTAACAGCAGTCGTTGCGGCAGAAGATGGTAATTTTAGACATCATAGAGGTTTTGATTTTCAAGCAATAGAAAATGCTAAGAAAGTAAATGAAAGAGTAGGGAAGAAAGTTCTTGGAGGAAGTACTATAACTCAACAGACAGCTAAAAATACTTTCCTTTGGTTACACAAAAGTTATTTTCGTAAAGGTTTAGAAGCTTGGGAAACCTTGCTTATGGAAACATTTTGGAGTAAGAAAAGAATTATGGAAGTGTATCTTAATGTTATAGAATTTGGCGATGGAATATATGGAGTAGAAGCAGCAAGTCAATATTATTTTCACAAGAGTGCCAAACGTTTGACTAAAAGAGAGGCGGCTTTGCTTACTGCTGTTTTGCCACAACCTTTGAAACGCAATCCTGCAAAACCTAATTACAGAACTCAACGCCGTGCCAATATGGTAATGAGAAGGATGAATATAATAGGAAGAGTGCGATTGTGAGTAAAGGGTTAGAAAAATATTTAGATTCCTTTAGGTATTATCTTAGTATAGAACGTTCGTTTTCTATTAATACTGTTGAGAGTTATATCTACGATTGCGAACGTCTGATAAGTTTTATTAATGATAAATATCCTAATATTGCTATAAAGGATATAAAAACTTCTATCTTAGAGGAGTTTATTATGTCTTTGGAAAAGAGAAAGAGTAAGAATGAAGAAGATTTTTTACTCTCAGCAACCACACAGATAAGGATAATACAAGGTATCAGGGCTTTGTTTAAGTTCTTGTTGATTTCAGATTTGATAGAGAAAAATCCTGCAGAACACATTACTACGCCTTATCTTGAAAAAAAGTTGCCAGATATTCTGGATAGAGAGGAAATAAAGCAGATGATGAGAGTCGTAGATGTTTCTACGAAGCACGGCTTTAGAAACAGATTAATCATAGCCATGCTTTATGCTACAGGAATGCGAGTAAGTGAGTTGGTTAATCTTAAATTGTCTGATATTAATTATAAAGAAGAGTACTTAGATATAATAGGCAAAGGCAACAAAGAACGTTTTATACCAATAGACAAAAGCGTCCTAAACGATTTGAAAGTATATATAAACAAATATCGTGTCTTGCAAAAGGTCAAAGAGGAGGATAAAAACTATGTCTTTCTTTCCGAAAAAAGAGGAGAAAGACTTACTCGCCAATTTATTTTTAAGATGCTTAGAGAGGTAGCCTCGCAAGCAGGAATAAAAAAAACTGTTCATCCACATATTTTTCGTCATAGTTTTGCAACTCAAATGATAAGAGCTGGAGCTAACCTTGTTGCAGTAAAAGAAATATTAGGACATACTTCAATTGCTTCAACGGAGATATATATTAATCTTAAAACCTCTGACCTTAGGAAAACCTTGCAAGAATACCACCCATTTTTTCAAAAATAAAAACAGCCTTACGCTTCACAGCAGCGTCAAACGTCCTGAATGGACGTTTCGCA
>R24__coassemble_847_pt1 | contig 18707 bp, 21 predicted proteins | sample R24__metabat2_high_PE_045 | metagenome-assembled genome bin R24 | reverse complement strand
ATATTATTTTGTTATATTAAAATTTTGATATGAAAAAGGAATACTCTGTTACAATAATTAATTCCAAAGGAGTTTTTTAGTATTTTCTCCCAATTCTAAATAAAATTCATAACTTTGCAACCTGATTATTTTAGGTTTTTTATTAAAATAACATATTATGCGACATACACATAAAACATTTGGAACTTGTTCTCAATTCATAGATATTGAGTTAGATGGCGAGACTATAAAAGAAGTTAATTTTATCGGAGGATGTCATGGCAATACTCAAGGAATAAGTGTTTTGGTTCAAGGTATGAATGCTAAACAAGCAATATCTCGTCTAAAAGGAATACATTGTGGGAGCAAAGAAACATCTTGTCCAGATCAACTTGCCATAGGATTAGAAGAAGCTTTAAAAATTTCTAATAAATAGAATATCATGATAGAAGTACCTATAGGATTATTTAGCAAACAAGAATATATTGTAAGCAAAGAAGACACTGCTATAAATCAAAAGAGCGGAGAAGTTAATGTATTGGGGACTCCTCGTTTGTTGGCTATGATGGAAGAAGTATCTTTCAAAAGTGTTTCCTTACCTGAAGGATATGTCAGCGTCGGTTTTCTTATGAATATACAACATTTGAAGCCTTCATTTGTTGGGGAAAAAGTTATAATAGAAAGTACCCTTATAAAACAAGAAAACAAAAAGCTCATCTTTTCTATTATTTGCAAAAATGATAAAGGAGAAGAGATAGGAAAAGGAGAATGCACAAGAGTTATAGTTGAGAAAGTAAAGTTTGAACAAAAAGAAACAAAATAACAATATGAACGAAGAATTTACAATGGTAGCCAAAACCATGTATGGTCTGGAAGATATTTTAGCCAAAGAAATAGAGTCATTAGGTGGGAAAAACATACAGAAATTACGCAGAGCGGTAAGTTTCACTGGGAATATGAAAACCTTATACCGTATGAACTATGCCCTAAGAACAGCTCTTTGTATTCTAAAACCAATAATGAACTTCACGGCTAATAACGAACAAGAGTTATACAACAACATCTATAACTTCAAATGGGAGAAACTAATGAATCCTGACGGCACACTTCTAATAGATTCTTCTGTTAGCAGTAAAATTTTCAATCACTCTCTTTATGTCTCACAAAAGTGTAAAGATGCTATCTGTGACAGATTTCGTAAAATGTTTATGCATCGTCCGAGTGTAGATAAAATAGACCCTGATTTAAGAATAGACGTTCATATTGGGGACAGATATGTTACTGTGTCATTAAATTCTTCTGGTGAGCCTTTGTTTAAACGTGGCTATAGACAAAGGACTGCTGAAGCACCTCTGAATGAAGTTACTGCGGCTGGATTGATTCAACTCTCAGGCTGGAAGAAAGACTGTAACTTTTATGATCCGATGTGTGGCTCTGGTACTATCGCTATAGAAGCTGCCATGTATGCCAACAATATTCCAGCACAATATTACAGAAAAGATTTTGCCTTTAAGAAATGGAGTGAATTTAACTCGTTAGAATGGAAACTGATTAAGGAAGAACAAGACAGAAATATAGCAGAGTTCGACTACGATATATGGGCAAGTGATGTATCTGGCCAAGCCATAGACATAGCAAAAGAGAACATAACAAAAGCAAGACTTCAACACGATATACATCTTTTCCGTGCAGCCATTGAAGAAGGTGAAAAACCAGAGGGTAAATGCCTTGTAATTATCAATCCTCCATACGGCGAGAGATTAGAAGTAGATGACATTATTGGTTTATACGAAAGAATAGGCGACACTTTTAAACAGAAATACGAAGGCTGTACTGCTTATGTTCTTTCTTCAGACATATTTGCCCTGAAAAAGATAGGTCTAAGACCATCTCAAAAGATTGAACTCTATAACGGAAATCTTGAATGCCGCGTGTTTAAATTTGAAATGTATCAAGGTAGCAAAAAAGAGAAATATTCTAATTAAAAAGTCTTCGTTTTAATTTTTTAAAACCAAGTCTTTTGGGTGTAAAGAGTTGGTTTTAATTTCTAAAAACGAAGACTTTGTAACAGCCTGAAAAATAAGGTAAAATAAATCCATTATTTTTGCGTTAATAAATAGATATGGCAGAGAGATACACTATATTTGATGACAATTTGAAATTGTTTGAATCCATGATGGAAGACATGGCTAATGCAAAACGTAGTATCTACATAGAGACCTTTCGCTTTGGTAAAGATGCTATGGGTGAAAGATTTAGAATGGTCTTGTATCAAAAAGCCAAAGAAGGTATTGCCATAAAATTACTCTTGGACGCATGGGGAACAGGCACTGATTTGAGTTTCTTTCAACCTCTCATTGATGTAGGAGTAGAGATAAGGATGTTCCGCAAATTCAGACTAACCAAAGGAGTACTTGCCAAGAACCACTGCAGAAACCATAGGAAATTACTTCTTGTTGATTCGGAAATAGGATATATGGGTTCTGCCAATATAACTGCTTATTCTATTTCCTGGAAAGAATTAAATCTTAGAACAACCGACCACTCTTTATTGAAAGTATTTAGACGTTCTTTTAGGGATAGCTACCGCAACTATAACAAATATGACTTGCCTGTCGTTGCTTCCTACAAAACATATAGTTTTAATGACTGGATATTTATCCAAGACTACCCTGATTCTTACAGACAGAGAATTAAAAGAAAATATGAAGCCTTGATACGTTCAGCTCAGAAAGAAGTCATAATAGAAACGCCTTATTTCTTGCCTGGACACGTACTTAGGAAAGAAATGATGGAGGCTGCCAAACGAGGAGTGGATGTAAAGGTTTTGATTCCTCGCTCTTCGGATGTGAGAGTGGTGGATATTATCCGAAGACACTATTTAGGCAAACTACATGAGGCTGGAATTAAGTTCTACTTCTATGAGGCAGGCAATCTACACGCTAAAAGTGTTCAAATAGATGGGCAAACGTTCTGTCTCTCTTCTGCTAACTTTGACTACAGAAGTTTTCGTTATCAATATGAGATAGCTCTTTTAGGAAAGAAGCCTGCTATACTTAACCAACTAAAAGAACATTATGAAAAGACAATAGAGTTATGTGGTAGTTTTGATTATGACAGCTGGAAACAACGTGCAGGAGTAGAAAAACTAATAGAGTTTATTCTTCTTCCTTTTAGATATTTAATGTAGAAACTAACTAAATCCTGCCATGACAGAAGATATACAAGCAATAAAAAGAAGATTTGGAATACTCGGCAACAATAAAGACTTGAACCGTGCTATAGAGATAGCCTCCAAGGTTGCTGTTACTGATATGAGTGTTTTAGTTACAGGAGAAAGCGGTGTAGGTAAGGAAGTATTTTCAAAAATTATCCACCAAAGCAGTTCAAGAAAACACAATAAGTATATAGCTGTCAATTGTGGAGCTATACCTGAGGGAACAATAGAAAGCGAACTCTTTGGACATGTCAAAGGTGCTTTCACTAATGCTGACAGAGATAGAAAAGGATATTTCGCAGAAGCAGACAAAGGAACAATATTCTTGGATGAAGTAGGTGAATTACCTATGAGTATGCAGGTTAAACTTTTGCGTGTGTTGGAAAGTGGAGAGTTTCTTCCTGTAGGTTCGTCAAAACCTTTACACTGTGATGTCAGGATAGTTGCTGCTACTAATGTAAATCTGCTTAAAGCTATAGAAGAAGGTAAGTTTAGGGAAGACCTTTACTATCGTTTGAATCAAATATCCATTAATATACCTCCTCTACGTGAAAGACAAGATGATATATATATGTTGTTTATGCGTTTTTCTGTTGATCAGGCAGAAAAATATCACATGCCTCATATATCATTAACTGAAGATGCAAGAGAATATATAAAACGTTACCATTGGAAAGGTAATGTACGTCAATTAAAAAACATAGCTGAACAAATATCTATAATAGAAACATCTCGCACTATTGATGCTAAAACACTGCAAAAATATATTCCTTTAGAAAGTTCTTTACCTGTATTGTTTAATGCAGATAATGAAACAATTATTGGTGATGATGCTTTGCAGATGGTTCTTCAATCCAAACGAGAAATAGAAAACCTGAAATTAGAAATAAATCAACTGAAAGAAATTGTCAAAACACTTATTACCAACTCTTCAAATACTTTATTTCTTAGTTCCCCTCATCATACTTCAACGGAAAATGAAGATGATATTATTGATATAGAACTGAACAATGAGCCTAATCTTAATATAGGAGACTTGAAAAAGCAAGCCATAATAGATGCTTTGAAAAAACATAATGGCAAAAGAAGAGAAGCAGCAGAAGAGTTAGGGATTAGCGATAGAACTCTGTATCGTAAAATAATAGAGTATGGATTAAAAGACTCTAAAAATGAATAAGTCTTATAAAATTTGTCGTCAAAAAGAAAGAAAGGACACTCCTTATATCCACCTACCCTATTCCAAAAGCATAAGCAACCGTTTGCTTATCATAAGACATCTATCCGAAACGAAAGCAGATATATTAAACTTATCAGATAGTGATGACACTGTACTCCTTTATTCTTTTCTAAATGATATAGAAACAAAAGGGAATAATAGGTTCTTCTGCAAAAATGCAGGAACGACAACAAGATTTCTTGTTGCTTTGCTTTCTATTTGCGAAGGAGAGTTTGTTGTTGATGCAGAACAGAGAATGCAGAGCAGACCCATATTACCATTAATAGAAATTCTAAAATCTTTAGGTGCAATAATAGAGTATCAAAACAAAGAAAATCTTTTCCCTATTAGAATTATAGGCTCTCAACTGAAAAATAATGGAACTAAAAACTTGGATAATCATCTTACCTCTCAAATCATTAGTGCCTTACTTTTAATTTCTCCTTATATAAAAGGAGGATTAAAGCTTAACTTACCCAGCAATCAAGTTTCATTACCGTACATTAATCAGACAATATCCTTGGCTAATCTTTTTGGAGCTAAGATAAAATTAAAAGAAAACTTAATAATCAGTGAAGAATCAAAATATATTTTCCATGCTTTTTGTGTAGAAAAAGACTATTCTGCATTAAGTTTTATATATGCTTTTACTTGTGTAGGAGAGTTAGAAAAGGTTATCGTCCCAAATTTAAAACAAAGCGTTTTACAAGGAGATGCTATAGCAATAGAACTATTTACTAATTTAGGAGTAGAGACTTGCTTTGAACAAGATTGTTGTATTCTTTCTTATAATCCAATATTAGCTAAAAATAAATTAGTTGTTGATATAAAAAACAGTCCTGATTTGTTTCTACCTTTGGTTGTGAGTATCTACGCAAAAGGTATAGAAGGAGAAATTACAGGTATAGAAACCCAAAGAGTTAAAGAATCTAATCGCATAGAAAACATAGCAAGGGAATTAAACAAATTAGGTGAAAGATGTGTTGTAGAAAAGGACAGAATACTTATCCATTCAGGAAAGATAGATAAAGAATTGAAGCCAAAATTCTCATCCTATTCTGACCACAGAATAGTTATGGCTTTATGTTCTTTAGGAATGGTTTGTAAAGAGATTGAGTTTGATAATGTATCTTGTGTAGAAAAGTCTTGGAGAACTTTCTTTGAAGATACCAAGTGCTTGATTAGTCAAGTTTAAGAACAGCAAGAAAAGCACTCTGAGGAACTTCTACGTTACCCACTTGTCGCATACGTTTCTTACCTTCTTTTTGTTTTTCAAGAAGTTTTCGTTTTCTGGTTATATCTCCACCATAACATTTTGCAGTAACATCCTTTCTTACTGCTTTTACTGTTTCTCTGGCGATAATCTTACTTCCTATTGCTCCTTGAATGGCTATATCAAACTGCTGACGAGGAATAAGTTCTTTGAGTTTTTCGCACATACGTCTCGCAAAAGGATAAGCATTATCCGCATAAATAAGAGTAGAAAGAGCATCAACAGGATCGCCGTTAAGAAGTATTTCAAGTTTTACAAGTTTAGAAGGTTTGTAACAAAAAGGATGATAATCAAAAGAAGCATAACCTTTGCTGATAGATTTTAGTTTATCATAAAAATCAAAAACAACTTCTCCCAATGGCAGTTCAAATACTATCTCTGCCCTATCTGTTGAAATATATGTCTGATTTTTTAGTATTCCTCGCTTATCTATACATAGTTTCATTATGCCACCAATATATTCTGTCTTAGTTATTATTGACGCTAAAATATATGGTTCTTCTATATGTTCAATAGAAGAAGGGTCTGGCAAACCACTTGGATTATATACATCAAGACATTCTCCTTTGGTAGTATATACTTTATAATTTACGTTTGGAACAGTTGTTATAACATCAATATTAAACTCTCTTTCCAATCTCTCTTGTATGATTTCCATGTGCAGAAGTCCCAAAAAACCACATCTGAAACCAAATCCCAAAGCCAAAGAACTCTCAGGTACAAAAGTAAGTGATGCATCATTAAGTTGAAGTTTTTCTATTGATGCTCGCAATTCTTCATAATCGGCAGCATCTTGAGGATACACTCCTGCAAAAACCATAGGCTTAACTTCTTGAAAACCTTTTATCGCTTCACTACAAGGATTATCTATTTTTGTTATTGTATCTCCTACCTTTACTTCTGTACTTGTCTTTATTGAAGAAATAATATAACCAACATCTCCAATAGAGAGAGTTTTTGTTGGTGATAAATCATATTTCAATATTCCTATCTCATCAGCATTATATTCTTTACCTGTATTCATAAACATAACTTTATCACCTTGAGATAAAGAACCGTTGAATATTCTAAAATAAGAGATAACTCCTCTATAGGCATTGAAAACAGAATCAAAAATAAGGGCTTGCAAAGGTTGAGAAGCATCTCCTTGAGGTTGAGGAATAATTTCAACAATCTTTTGAAGTATCTGTTCTACTCCTTCTCCTGTTTTGGCAGAAGCAAGAATAATATCTTCCTTTTTGCAACCTAAAAGGTCTATCACTTGGTCAGAGACTTCTTCAACCATGGAATTTTGTAGGTCAATTTTATTCAAAACAGGGATAATCTCAAGGTCGTTGTCTAAAGCTTGATAAAGATTAGATATTGTTTGAGCTTGTATTCCTTGAGTACTATCTACAACCAACAAAGCTCCTTCACAAGCAGCTAAAGAACGAGAAACTTCATAAGAGAAATCCACATGTCCTGGAGTATCTATAAGATTCAAGTAATATTTTTCTCCTTTATAGGTGTATTCCATTTGAATAGCATGAGACTTTATTGTAATACCTCTCTCACGCTCCAAATCCATATTATCAAGAACTTGGTTTTCCATCTCTCTTTGAGGAATACTCTTAGTAAATTCAAGCATACGATCTGCCAAAGTACTTTTGCCGTGATCTATATGTGCAATAATACAGAAGTTTCTTATGTTTTTCATTTATTAGTTTCAAAATTTTTTTGCAAAAATAGAAAAAAACTTTGAAAATCTGTGTATCTGCTACTACAAGATTGGTATTTTTTTTGCTTCATCCTTATTTTATTGAAAAAAAATCTTGCCATAACATTTAAATTGTATATATTTGCAAAAAATTAACAACAAACATAAAAATATATATTTAAAATGAAAAGAATAAGTTTAGTTATCATAGCTGTATTTATGCTGCTAAGTCTTAATGGGCTTTCACAGACAAGTGTAAAATGGACTAATATAGAGAATGCAATGCAACAAGCCTCAAAAAAGGCTAAACCTTTGTTTATAGATTGCTACACTTCGTGGTGTGGTTGGTGCAAGGTATTGGATGAAAAGACATTTTCCAACGATACAATCGCACGTATTCTAAACTATTACTTCTATCCTGTAAAGTTTGACGCAGAAGGACAAGAAGATATCACTATAAACGGAACCATATATCACCCAACAAAAAACGCAAAAGGAAAGAATGGAGCTCATGAACTGATGAAAGTTCTTTGGGAAGGACAAAAAGGTGGTGGCTATCCTTCAATGGTTATACGAAAGGCTGACTTCTCTCCTATAACTGTTGAAATGGGATACAGGACTCCTTCTGACTTGGAACCTATACTTATTTACTTTGCAGAAGGATATAATAAGAAAATGTCGTTCTCTAAGTTTGAGGACAAATATTTTGATGAGTATAGAGCAAAAGTTTTAAAGAAAATATTTTAAGATAATTAACAAATAAAAAATCAATAGAATAATGACATCTTTAATGGTATTATTGGATGCAGTTGCAAATTACTTACCAATAGGACAAGGATTAGCAGCAATAGGAGCAGGACTTGCAGCAATAGCAGCAGGTATTGGTATCGGAAACATCGGTAAAAACGCAATGGAAGCTATAGCACGCCAACCAGAAGCAACAGGCGATATTCGTACAAATATGATTATTATCGCAGCATTGGTTGAAGCTGTTGCATTGTTCGCAGTTGTTACTTGTTTCATTTTAATAGTAAAATAAAAGTTATCAAGTTAGGTTAAGTATTCTTTATTTGAAAGGATACTTAACTAACTTTTTAAACCTTAGGAATAACTATGGAACTATTAACTCCAGGCATAGGACTAATATTTTGGATGACTATTATCTTTATAATAGTTTTATTGATATTAGGTAAATGGGGTTGGCCTGTTCTTATCAAAGGCATCAAAAAAAGAGAAGAAGACATCAGGAACTCTCTTCAAGCAGCCAAGAATGCTCAAGAAGAGATGAAACAACTTAAACTTGACAACGAACAACTTCTTTTGGAGGCTAAGAAAGAGAGAGACCAACTACTCAAAGATGCTAAGCAAGTAAAGGAGAAAATAATAGAAGATGCTAAGCAACAAGCAACCTTGGAGTCTGACAAGATAATAAGAGAGGCAAGAGAAAACATACAAGCCGAAAAACGTCAGGCTGTAGAGGATTTGAAAAAGCAGGTATCTCTGTTCTCAATAGAGATTGCTGAAAAGATTCTTAAACAAGAACTTTCAGACAAGCAACGTAGCGAACAGATTATTTCTCAAGAAATGCAAAACATCAATTTCAAATAAATCTTTTTCTGCACAATGAGAGAAATTAAACTACAAAGCAGATATGCTAACAGTCTTTATATCCTTGCCAAAGAAGATAACATCTTGGACAAGGTCCTTAGGGATATTCTCTCCATAAAAGACTTGTGCATAAAAAGTCATGAGTTTCAAGTTATTTTAAGAAATCCTGTTATAAAACCTAATCTAAAAAAGCAGATTATCAACTCTCTTTTCAAAGACACTTGCGAAGAACTGACAATCAAGTTCCTTTTGCTTATTATAGAAAAGAGAAGAGATATTTATTTACTTGGCATTTGCGAAGAGTTTCTGCATATCTACAACGAAGAGCATAACATAAAAAAGGCTCGCTTAGTTGTGGCAGAAGATATTTCTCCGTCTTTACAAGAAGAGATAAAAAACAGACTTCAAGACTCCTTGCAAGCCAATATAGATTTGGAGACAGAAGTAGATGATAGGATTTTAGGAGGATTCTCCTTAACCGTAGATGACAAACAATATGATGCATCTTTTAGAAAAAAACTTCTCGATTTAAGGAATGAACTTCTACAAACACAAAAGTAAAACAGAACATAAAATATAAAGCAATGGCAGATATAAAACCATCAGAAGTTACAGCAATACTAAGACAACAACTATCCAATGCCAATATAGAAACAGAACTGGAGGAAATTGGTATTGTCTTAAGCGTGGGCGACGGCATAGCAAGAGCATACGGTCTAATGAACGCTCAAGCGGGTGAGTTGGTAGAATTTGCAAATGGAACAGAAGGTATTATTCAGAACTTGGAAGAAGATAACGTTGGTATTGTACTTTTAGGTGAGGCTGGAGACATCAACGAAGGCGACACCGTAAAACGAACCAAAAGAATTGCTTCCATTGCTGTTGGTGAAGGACTTGTAGGCAGAGTTATCAACACTATAGGACAACCAATAGACGGAAAAGGAGCAATAGAGGGAGAAGTTTTTGATATGCCTATAGAAAGAAAAGCTCCTGGAGTTATCTTTCGTCAGCCTGTTGATGAACCTTTGCAGACAGGCATTAAAGCCATTGACTCTATGATTCCTATTGGACGAGGACAAAGAGAACTTATAATAGGCGATAGACAGACAGGTAAAACAGCCATAGCAATAGACACTATCCTAAATCAGAAAGAGTTCTTTGAGGCTGGCAATCCTGTTTATTGCATTTATGTTGCTTGTGGTCAGAAGGCTTCTACTGTTGCTCAAACTGTTAAAATATTAGAAGAACACGGAGCAATGAAATATACTGTTGTTCTTGCAGCAACAGCAGCAGATGCAGCAGCTATGCAGTTTTATGCACCTTTTGCAGGAGCAGCCATAGGAGAATATTTCAGAGATACAGGTCGTTCTGCTTTAATTGTTTATGATGACTTGTCTAAACAAGCAGTGGCTTACAGAGAAGTTTCTCTATTGCTTAGAAGACCACCTGGAAGAGAGGCTTATCCTGGTGATGTGTTCTATCTTCACTCAAGACTATTAGAAAGAGCGTGCAAGATAATCAATAATGATGATGTAGCAAAAAAGATGAACGACTTGCCTTTGGTATTGAAAGAGAAAGTAAAAGGCGGTGGTTCTCTTACAGCTCTTCCTATTATAGAAACACAAGCAGGAGATATATCAGCATATATTCCTACTAATGTTATATCCATTACTGACGGACAAATATTCCTTGAATCCAATTTGTTTAATGCAGGTATCAAGCCAGCTATTAATGTAGGTGTTTCTGTTTCCAGAGTTGGAGGAAAGGCTCAGATAAAGTCAATGAAGAAGATAGCAGGAACACTTAAACTTGACCAAGCACAATATACTGAATTGGAGGCTTTCTCTAAGTTTGGTTCTGACCTTGACGCTGCAACAAAAATGGTTCTTGAGAAAGGAAAACGAAACGTGGAGATACTTAAACAGGCTCAATATTCACCTCTTAGAGTGGAAGAACAGGTTTCTATTATCGCCTGCGGAACTAATGACTGGCTGAAAGATGTTCCTGTAAATAAAGTATCTGAGGTTGAGAAAGACTTTTTGGAACTGCTTAACTTAAATCATCAGAACACTTTGCAGGAAATCAAAAAAGGAAATATAAACGAAGACATCTTAAAGACTCTGCATGATGTTCTTGACGATGTCGCACACAAATACATAAAAGAATAAGAAGATCTAACACTCTTCTTTCTAATACAAAAATCCCGACTACAATTCATAGAACAAAGTCGGGATTTTCTGTCTAAAAAGAACAAATTTCTATTTCTTTATAAGTTTTTCTACTTTATTTGTTTTCACCCCTTGCAGTTTGATATAATACATACCAACATTCAAATTGGAAACATCTATCCTTGTTGCTTTCTGTCCTTTTGCAATATCTTGTTTTGCAACAAGTCTTCCTTGCAAATCAAAAACAGACAACACTGCTCTTTCATCCAAATTAGAGAATACTACATTAACTTGTTCATTTGCAGGATTAGGATAAAGTTTAAACTCAAGCTCATTTTCTTTTACCTCAGCAAGTCCTGTTACGTTAGAAGTGTAAAACTCTCTTTCTTCACTATAAGCAACTTGCCCATTTTGTGTTTCAACAAAAGCACGTGCTATGTATGTTGTATTCGGAGCCAAAGATGTTGCATTAGCATAGAAGACTTCAGTCACATCAACACTTCCTATCCATGCGTATAACTCTTCTACACTTGTTGCCTCTACACTTTCCCATGTTGTTTCGTTTGCTTTTCTATACTGAATACCTCTTCCTGTTATAGGATTTCTTTCTGTATAAATATCTCCTATATATGCGGTAAAGTTAGCGGAAGTCTCAGTTATTCCGCCTACTGCTGCCATATATACATTAGGAAGAAATTTTGTAGAGAAAGGTACTGCCATCCAATCAGAATATCTTGTAAGAGTTTCATCACAAGGTTTTCTTATGTATGCAACATAGTCTGTTACAGGCTCAAGATTCTCAAAATAATAGTTAGATTGTTCGCCTAAGGAAATAACCTCGCCATCTTCTCCAAGTTTAACCTGACAATTCCAAGAACCATCCCAATTCATATTGAATTTGTTTTCATCAACAGGATAAATACTTACATAATTCACATTAGCACAATCTCCTCCTACCTCTTCAGCACTTGCCTCACTGATAGTCAAGTTTGTTATCACAACAGCAAGGTCATGTTCCTCTACAATACAAGAAGAAGGTAAAAAGTTTTCCATAGCCCATTGCAACATAAGAGAAAGAGTATCTTCTTCATTTTCGTTATGGAAATAAGCAACAAAATGACCTGACTCATTGTATATGTCCTTTATTTCTGAAGACCAATAGTGATTTACGTCAGCATCGCCAGAAGCAAAACTAATGCTCAACTTATCCAATGCTTCTCCCAAGAATGTACGTCCTCCGACTGTTGCATCAAACTCCACCTTCAAATAAGGCACTCCACCTGTCTTTATTACTTTCTTTGCAAAGGAATTTGAATATTCTATATTGGTGTTGTATTGTGCATCTACGCCGTTGTCTGATACAAATAAAGCACTCTGATTATATCCACTTGGCGTTCCTTTGTAAAAATTGTTGTAGCCGTATGTTAAAGACCAATTATCATTATCATCAAATGTAGCAGTATATGGAAGAGTTACAGGGGCAAAATGGTTTGCATCACCAGTACAGAACTGATGAGGAGCATCTACTGAAGACCAAAGAGTATCGCCTGTCTGAGTTACTACCCATGAAACAACATTATACCATGTAAAAGGTTGCAGATTTGAAACATTTGACCATATTTCAACGTGTCTCTCAGGATCATCACCCCATACATCCCAAAGATAAGAAGAATCTACTCCGGTAATAATCCATTCATTATCAAGCACTCTTCTGCATCCCTGCCCATAAGATGTAGGAGGATAGAATGCTTTCCAATCCACAGCCGCTGTAAGACGTGCATTGGTTTCTCCTATAATATCTGGTCCATGAGTATGAGAATAAGGATCTATATCAAATATAAAGTCCTGACTTAACCATTCAGAAACAAAATCTCCTTGTTTTGCACGTATATAAAAAGTGTAATGACCTCCATTTTCCAAGCCTGTAAACTGATAATACGGCACGTATGACTCAATTATTGAAGCATTTTCGCCATTCTTTACCTGCCATATTGTTTCGTCTCTTCCTGCCTGCCAAGAAACGTATGCAGAATCAATACCATTTATCTGTATAGTCATATTCGTTGGAGGCTCTATAGCGATTTCCTCTGTAGCAGTTGCCCTAACAGAAAGATTTTGAACAACGGCCGCAGGTTGTGTAACACTGCTTTCAGAATAGCTCTGATGATTTACCCATACAAATACTAAATAAGCAGTAGCGTTTGGTGCAGGATTAGGAACCTGCATTGTTACATGCCCATTGTATCTGCTAACGGCATATCTTCCATTAAAATAGCCTGCATTTTCATAATCGCTTGCCCTAAATGGAGAACTTTCTCCCCAAGTATTTGAGGCAGAAGACTGCATATACCAACTATTTGTTTGTTCATCTACTAAAAAAACTTTCAAATAGTCGTCATCGTCATAGTAAGCGTTCCCCACAACTGCGTCAAATTCAATAGTTACTCTTGCAGAAGCCCCCATTGTTAAGGCTTTCTTTGCGAGAACTCTTGATGAGGTATTATAATCATAATGAGGAGTCGTACCTTGGTCAGATATATACAAAGCAGAATTATATCCTGTTGCATTACCTATGTGCCAAATGTTTGTACATACTCCATTTTCAAGAACCCAATCTCCTTGAGAAGAGAAATCTGTCTGATAAGGTAAAGAACTTACTTGCCCCTTTACCACTCCACTCCAAACCAATAGAACAAAGGCAAGGAATGAAAATAAAAATTGTCGTGTTTTTTTCATCTCTTTAATTTTTTATTAATTAATAATTCAACTAACTTTACGCATTATATGTTTTGCCGCAAATAATGTTCTAATTCTTAGGAAATAAAACTCGCTATTGAAATACAATATCTTATATTGTATAGGGGGGGGTAATATTATATTGATTTACAGTACGATACACCATTAGATTTCAATAATTTTACTGCACAAAGATATAACAATATTTCCAACTGACAAATTTTTTAGAAAAGATTTGCACAATTCAAAAATTTATATTATCTTTGCAAGTAGATAATCGGTAATTTCGGGTAAGGTTTTTGCTTTTGACTCATATATTTACTTGAAATTATCATACGAGCAAGAACACCCAATATATATTCTTTTTATCTTAAAATTTACTAATATATAATTACCTGATTATCTGCTAAATATAGGGCAAAAACTCTTCGTTTTCGTTTCTAAAAACCAAGTCTTTCTATCAGAAAACAAAGTTTTCACAACTAAAAACGAAGACTTTTTTAAACAGAACCTTATATCCCTCCCGCAAAAACAAGATTTGCAGGAGAGGATGTTTATTTGTCTAAACCCAATACTGATAAGACATTCAGGTTACTGAACATCCCTCTCTACTATTGTAGAATGCTACCTAATATCATAAACAGATATATTAATGGTTAGACATTTTTGACTATTATTTCTAACTAAATTACATAAAAATTAACTCTATCTGGTATTTTTACCTTATATGGTAGAAATAGAAAACAACAAATAAAGTGATGAGAAGTAAAAACTTTTCATCATTTTTTTGTTTTTAGATTTTTATTTATATCTTTGTGCCGTGAAATTATAACAATCATTTTATATTATGACGAAACAAGATGTGGCATATTTTATTTCTTTCTGTATAGAACAGTTTAAGACAAAAAAAGGTCTTTCGGGAGAGGTTGCTATGTTGGAATTGGATAAATATGGTGTCTTGCGATATCTGTCTGACCATGCAGAAATACTGCACACACAAAGTCGTCAGTGGTTAATGGAAGATATTGAAAAATTTATTGAAATAAGGAAAGGAAATAAGTAATGAAACTATATCACGGTAGTTTGGAAATAGTGCGAACACCTGAGATACGGATTTCAAGCAGAACGCTTGATTATGGTAAAGGTTTCTATACCACGACATCATTTGAGCAAGCAGATGCTTGGACACGTAGAAGGATGAAAGAAGAGCGAAGTCAAAAAGGGTGGATCAATATTTATGAGTATAATCTTCAAGAAGCGAAAGCACTTAACACTATATTCTTTTCTGAACCTACTGAAGAATGGCTGGACTTTGTAATGCATAATCGCATAGAAAAAGATTTTCACCACACTTATGATATTGTTTCTGGTCCTGTAGCTAACGACCGAGTCTATGCAGCTTTTGCACTCTACGAAGGAGGTATTTTAAACAAACAGGAACTGATAACCGAATTAAAGACATATAAACTTGTAGATCAGTATCTATTTCACTCTGAGGCTGCATTGAAAACGTTGACTTTTGTTGAAGAGAAGGAGGTTTCAATATGAATTTAGAAATCACACAAGATAATCTTTATCTATTGCTTCCGTCGAAGATTAGCCGTGTTTCAGAAATGCTTTCTGATGATAGCGGAATTGATATTGTAGCGTCAATAAAACAGATTTATTCCTCGCCATTGTATCAGCGTCTTGAAAACGAAGAAACAAAAACATGGTATCTTGGTCCTGTTACATTATATCAAGAATATTTAGCAAATGTATAGATATATTTCTTATGTAAGGTTTGAAATATAGAAATCTTGTTGTAACATCAAAAAAAACACTTGCGATAAATACTTTTTATTGCAAGTTTTCATTTTATTGTCAGTTAAAAGAATATTTGTACTTTTGCACAAGAAATACAAAGAACAGTCTTTGTATAGAAGGAACGTAAATTCTTAGTATTTGTTCCAAAAGCCTGAGAAACTTTTGATAGTACTAAACAAATATTAAGTAGTATTTCTCAACGCTATGGCGTGGAATTGCTATGATATATCTATTTAGTGCGGTATTCTCAGGGCCTTTGGAATATGATATAAGATTTCAGTTCCACGTTCCTTTATTATATATTTTGATTAGTGAGGGACTGCTAATAGTTTCTAAAAAATAAAGGCTGTGCATATAGGCAGACGCATAAAAGAAATAATGATTCAAAAACAACGAGGAGCAACATGGCTTGCAAAAAACCTGCCATGCGAACGCTCTAATGTTTATTATATCTATGAACGTCAGTCTATAGATACTGAACTCCTGCAAAAGATATCTGCACTCTTAGAATACGATTTCTTCCAAGAACTATCAAAAGAAACATTCCCCCCAAAAAAATAAACTGTTGAAAATCTTTCAACAAAACCATTGAATTTTATTCAATACTCTTTTCATACAACATATTCACGATGTTCATAATTTTGCAAAAAATTGTAAAAACACATCATAATATGGCTTTTATAGGAAAAACAAGCGTCTCACCATTATCAACGTATAAAGAAGAAGTAGGTGGTGAGCATCAGAAAAAGAAGAATAAGTCTTCTTTCATTCCTGTGCAACCGAATTGGGACTTAGAGGAAATAGTATTACAAGACAATACAAAAAAAATATTACAAGATGTAATAATATTTTGTAAGCATAAAGATAAAATTGTAACAGACTGGAATTTGAAAAGATTTCTTAAAGGTAGTGGAGGTTGTATTGGAATAAATATGTATGGAAAACCTGGAACTGGGAAAAGTATAGCAGCAGAAGCAATAGCAAAGTCTATTCAAAAAAAAATAATTCGTGTAGATTATTCTGAAATTCAAAATGAGAAATGGGGAGGAACAGAGAAAAAATTATCTGAATTATTTGAAACTGCTAAAGATACGGATTCTATTATTTTTTTTGACGAATCAGATGGACTATTGAGTAAAAGACAATCCAATGGTGCAAATGCAGAAACAAATAATCAAATTAAGTCTCATTTATTAACATTATTAGATCAAACAAATGCTATAGTAATTTTTGCTACAAACCTATTCGAAAATTATGATAGGGCGTTCTTTAGGAGAATTTTGTTTCATATTAAATTTTCATTGCCAACCGAGCAAGAATTAATTAAACTATGGAAATTTCATTTAGGTTGTGAAACTGAAAATAAATTTGTTCCAAGATGTGCTAATTTTTCATTTGAAAAATTAGCAAAGGTATCAATAGGTTTATCAGGGGGAGATATCAAAAACCTTACTTTGAGAACTTGTATTCTTCTATTTTCAAGAAATATCCAATACATAACTAATGAAATGATTTCTGATGAAATAGAGGAGTATAAGCAATCATTATTAGACATGGATAGCAAAAACTCTTCTTATAAGGTGGAAAAGCTTTTGGGAGAAGAGGCTGAACAAGCAAAAGAATTATTAATAAATAAAAAGGAGGAAAACTAATGTTACTTATTTCAATTATAGTAGGGATTGCAGCCCTTGCAGCTGCAACAGCGTTGTATATAACTTTTGTCAGTGCAATATTAACATTCTTTGATTATGTTATAAAAGGAATAAAAAAACTTTACAGGGCAATAAAAGTATATGTAAAAAAGAAGAACAGTAACAAGGTTGATGGACGTGTTATTGTGGAAACAGAAGATGGTTTATGGTCTTATTCTGATACAACCAAAATAGAATCTATAGATAAAGATGAATTAGATGACGACATATTAGAAAAATTAGAATCTGCTAAGCCGACTAGGAATGGAGAACAAATGGTTGAGGCTATTATCACGGAAGAAGCAAAACAAGAATTGAAAGAACGAAACTTATATAGATAAAAATGAAAGACGATATGATTAGAAATTCATTTGTAGGTCTTTGTGAAAGGCTGGAAAAACTTGGAGAGAGTATAGAAGAATTATTATCCAAGGATAAGTTTGAATTTATTGAATATAATTTTTCAAGTTTTAGAGACGAGATAGTACGTCTCATAAAATTTGGAAACAGAAAGGACTTTTTTAATCTTTTTTGTGCTCAAATAGATATTAAAAAGATTTTAAATGAGGATAATGAATATATCGCTACAGTTAGCGTTTTCTTCAATTTATCGAAAGAAAAATTACATAAGATTAGCAAATCTTATGAGATACATAATTTCTCATTTATTCCTCAGATAATAGAAAAATCATTAAGGCAAAATGGGAAAGAAAAGATAACTTTTGATATCAATGATTTGACAGAATTTATAGATAATAAAGATCTCTCTATTAATGCAAATAAAAGAGTAAAACTAAATACACTGATAGAACAACTCCTAAAAAAAGAAAATCAATTAGTAGCAAATGAACGCTATGTGATAAAAATAACAGATTATGTTCTTTATTATAGAATTCAAGTTTTTACAGAAGATGGAGACTCTGAAGAAAAATATATTGGAGAATTTCTTTCTACTTATCTAGTAGGATTATCAGAGACTCATTATTCTGAATTAGAAGAGAAGCATGAAATAATGATAGATTATTCTTGCAATAAATAGAATGGATGTAGAAAAAATAGAATTAGACGATTTGGATGAGAATATAATTTCTGCCTTACAAGGAGAGCCACTATCTGACGCAGAAGGACCTTTGTATCAAAAACCTGTTTTTTGTATTAGTTGCGGAGAATCTTTGACAAGTAGATTTGAGTATTGTCCAAATTGTGGAAGAAAAATAGAAGATAAATATTATGTCAATAAAATGTAACAAATGCGGGACTATTAATAATGATTTTGCTAAGTTTTGTGCAAAATGTGGACAACCTATCTATCTGTCT
>R24__coassemble_840_pt1 | contig 18818 bp, 17 predicted proteins | sample R24__metabat2_high_PE_045 | metagenome-assembled genome bin R24 | reverse complement strand
TCTATTTTCTTCTAAAGAAAATGAACAATAAAAATTATTCTTTGATAACTTTCTTTGTTGTTTGTCCGCTGTTGGTTAGGACTTTTATTAGGTATGTTCCTGTTGGATAGTTTTCTAAATTGATTTGATAGTTATACGCATTTACTTCTTTTTCAAACAAGAGTTTGCCTTGTTCATCAAAGGCTTGCAGAGTCTTTATCTTATATCCGCAATTGATATTCACTTCTTGTTTTGCAGGATTTGGAAAAACATGTGTAAATTGTGAAATATCTCTTGTCTCATTCAAACCAACTCCATGCCATTCCTCTGCATTTGGATCATACTCCCCAAGTATTGGAAAAAGATATAGCATAGTAACAATACCTGTATTGCTATAATCATACTGAGATGCCGAGATGATAGTCCAATAATCATTATTGTAACTTCTGACCAAAGGGTACATATTTGTACTGCAAAATGTTGTCGCATACAAAACTGCAGCAACATCTGCATGCATATTTGTCCCTGTTATATACTCATCATTCGTATGATATACAATATAAAAATTGCCCTTGATATTTACTGCTGTATCAAAAAAACGTTCTTTATAAATACGCGTTGTAGATATTGAAGTAAAAAAATCAAATGTATCAGTAACATCTACACTTCTTATTATATTGTTAAGGGAAGAATCTCGCAATTCAAACGAAAATCTATAATTCTTATCATGGTTAGCCTCACTATATGCATCATTATAATTTGATTCATATCCAGAAATACCAATGACTGTTATTGTTGTATCTGTATAATAAGGCTGTGCATAATCTTCCATTACATTTTTAGAAGTGTAATTATCTATTCCCACTGTGCTTCTAATAAAATCAAAACTTGTATAGAGATTAAGGTAACCTCTATTCCATGTTCCAACAGGAGGAGAAGTCCTGTTTGTATATGGTAATATATCCAAACTTATTTCTCCGCATTCGTTCATTATTTCTGGAAGAAGATATTGTTCTTCATAAAATCTTAGATTTATAGAATCTAAATTATAACTACCAAAACCTGTCTGTCCATAAGAAGAAAGGAAAGACAAAAGTCCTGTTAATAAAATAATTGTTCTTTTCATAATATTAATTGTTTTTATGATTTAATCTGTGCATGTATTAAAATAAAGGGTATTTCCATTAGGACAGGAAAATAATTGAAAAGTCTTTTGGCTATAAAAAACATTATACGTTAAAGTGCCTATTGGAGTTGCTGTTGATAAATCTATGTTAGAAAGAAAACTCATATAACAAGTTGATGCATTAGTTATATATCTCCTGTCAAACCAATATATAGATGATGTGCTACTACTTTTACCTCCGACGATGTAATGATTGTTTGTATATTTTGTAATGCTATTTATATAGTCATCATACTCCAAATTATTACTTGGTATGATTATTTCCGAAAGATATGGAGTAATAGTTGGATAAACCTGTAATCTATGTATAACATCTATTGAATATAAAATAGTTGTATCCCAACTATTAGGATTAGTAGAATCTATGGAAAATATATCATTATTATTTATTATGTGTAATGTATTATCCTTTATAGTATTAACTTTTAGTTGAATAGCACGAGAAAGCCTCTCGCTACTATTTGTTATAACTCCTTGCATCTGTGCAAAGGCGATAGTTTGCAGACATACTGCTAAACATATGAAGAATACTAATTTTTTTCTCATAATGTATTGCTTTTGATTATTAACCCTGCAAAGTTATGCAATTATTTTTAAATAACAAAATAAATAGAAAGAAAAAGTAAAATAATCTGCACAAAGTCAATGCCTTTATCGTTATAGAAATGCGAGTAAGGTTCTTTTTTGCTTCATTTGGTTAAAGAAAATGAATGGCTACAAATTGAGCAGACCCTTTTCTATCATATCAAGGATTTGTGGTAAGGCCTCAACAGAAAAGTTTTTTGCAAGAATTTTGTTATTGTTATCAAGTAGAAAGATAACGGGAGTTTTTTCTATATCAAAGTATTCTCTCCAATTATAGTTAGCGTATAAACCGTTGGTAGTAGTCCAAAGAATGTTATACTTTTGACAGAATTCTCTCATCTGGTTTAAATCTCCTTCGGTATGAACGCCGAAGATACCTAAGTCGTATTTCTCTTTATTGTTATTGTAGAACTCAGCCAGCTTAGGCATTTCTTTAGTACAATGTCCGCATTCTATTGACCAGAAGACTAAAAGTCTATAACGATTGTTGAGTTCAGAAAGAGAATGCCATTGTGAATTATCATCATCCAAAGGACAAGCTAAGTCAGGCACAGTTTTTCCGATAAGTAAATTTTCCCAACGTTCAGCTCTTTGAACATTCATTTCAACATCTGAAAGATGCATCCAAGTAACTTTGCCTGTTGCAAAGTATTTCTTTATCATATGAACATAGACTTTGTCATGCCCCATAACATTATCGGTAAGATAACGTTTGGTTATATCGTTTATGAAGTATTTATACATATCTCCGCCTTCTTTTGTTAGGGCAATAAGAGTGTCGGAGTAATATATGAGGCTATCAGCTATATCATACTTCAAAACTTTTTCCCAGAAGTCTTTGTATTTATCAGCAAAGACTTCCTTAGGGGTTCTAATTAAAGCATCACAGGAGAGGTCTATATTATCAAAATAATGCCTTTTGTAATATTGAAAAGCCTGTAATCTTGTTGCTAAAGAATCTAAACTGCCGTCTTCGTTGTAGATATTATTTGTTGGAGGAATGATAGGTTTAGAGCATAACAGCACCTTTGAAAATAAGTGATCGGGATATTGTTTTATAAAATCTTCTTTTAAAGAGTCATTTTGATGTCTAAGGATTGCAAGTTTTTCGTTGTATTCGTTTCTATTGTTAGTTATGGAAGGAAGTTTTTTGAATTCATTTTCTAAGGTTTTAGACTTCTTTAGATAGTCGTAATATATGTTTTCCATCTTAGAACCTTTAACAAACATGTTTGCTGTCCAATCGTCATTGATAGTGGAAAAACTCATCTTTGTTTCATCTTGAATAATGAACTCAGTGAATTTGCCTTTTGTGTCAGCAAAGAAATACATTCCATTAGGCATAGTTTTGTCCTTACGTTTAAAACGGAACTTACCTTTTTTATTAACACAGGTGTCAAAAGAATAAGTGTTCCCTAAATGAAAGTATCCAATATACATGGTATCGCTTTCAGAGTCTTTTATTTCTAAACTTATACCATATTGAGCTTTTACAGAAAAACTCAATAGCAAAGCGCATAGTATTAGCAAAAATTTAAGTTTCATAATTATTATTTTATCTAATATCATCTCCAAAATAATAGAAATAGATAACATCCAAATATTTTTGCAAAGATATGTAATCTTTAGGATATGAGAAAAAGGCATAATTGTTTATGTAAGCGTCTTCATAAGTTCCTTCAGCCCAAAGATAACAAGTCTTTTTGTCGAAGTCCTTTATGTCTTTATAAGCAATAGAAGCAATAAGCTTACTTTCATTTGCAGGTATATTCGTTGTGGTCTCTATGAACTTATAATGTAAAGAATCGTTGTTGTCTAATATTTTTATGGTGTAATCTAACTCAACTTCCTTATCAACATCGGAGCATGCATAGACAAAAACGCTGTCTTCGTTAGAATATTTATCAATAGAAAAGATTACAGGTTGATAAGAAAGAGTTGCAGTGTAATATGTAGGTTTTACGTCAGAAGAATAGTCTATACAACCCCAACCAATGCAAGGATATAATTCATTATATTGCCAAAATAAAATTCCCATGCAATAAGGTTTTGCTCTTCGAAAAGCCTCTATGGCAAGTTTTAAACCTTCTGCAGCAGTAAGATTTGTGTAGGTTATATAGTCTTCATCTGTCTCTATTATATCTCCGAACCATTCTTTTACCCTGCTATCTATTAATTCAAAACCTCTATCGTGTTTTTGGTGAATAGCAAAGGCATCGTTATTTTTTGTGTAAGGAGAAGAACAATATTTCTGTGCTGTAGAGAAATTCATTGCACTTTGAAAACCGAACTCAGACATAAATCTTGGTACTTTTCTTGTATATGTCTCAAAAGTAGAGTCTCCCCACCAAACACCCCAATAATGACAATCACCTATCTGTCTGCTTTCTTCGTGTCCCCAGCCATATTCTAATGGAGAAGAATGAATATAATCTATAGTAGGAGCATATTCTGAAACTAATTCTGGTAGTAACTCTTTAAATAATTTATTGTAGTCTTCTACTGCTTTTGTTGTGTCTTTAACCATTTGTTTCCATCCCCAATTGTTCCAGCCTTCCCATATTTCATTATTGCCACAGTAAAGAGCTAAAGAAGGATGTCCGCTTATACGTTGAATGTTTTGTGTTGCTTCTTCTTTTACATTAGCAAGGAAAGAACTGTCTGCAGGATATAACTCACAGGCGAAAGGAAAATCTTGCCAGACCATTATTCCATATTCATCGCAAAGATTATAGAATTCTTCATCACCGTAGTTAGCACCGCCCCAAACTCTGAGCATATTCATATTTGCTTCTTGTGCAAGAATAATGTCTGATGTTTTTGTTGTAGGGCCGGTAATAAAGTTAGCTCCTTTACAAAATACAGGTTGTCCATTGACGTTGAAGTAAAAACTTTCTCCAATAGTTTTTTTATTTCTCAGGTTAGGATTATGCAGAGTATCTTTCTTCCTTACCAATTCAATAGTCCTTATACCGTATCTTATATCACTATCCCAAACATCGTCTATTAGTATCTTGCCTTTATAAAGATATTGCTCTCCACTACCATTTGGCCACCATAATTTAGGATTTTCTATAGTAAAGGGGAAACAATATTCTCCACTCTCGTTTGGTTTTAATATAAAGTCAATACTATAATCATCTGATTCTAATGAAAGGATATGTTTTTTTGTTAGAGGTTTTCTGAATTTTAGGCTAAGTAGTACTTCTGCAACGTCTTTCTTAATGCTTTTTGTTTGAATGCTTTTATAATCTAAGATAGGCTTGTTATCTTCAAAACTTAGATATATTGCACTTATACTTGGAGCAAGAGTCTTAGGATGCCAGTCCCAACCATATAAGTATTGAGGAGAACGTTGATTCATCCTAACACTATCCTTAGGAGAGAAGACTAAACGAAGTTTGTTTTTACCTTTCTTTAAAAAAGGTTTGATATTATCGTTATATCTCATAAAGGCATTGTGATATTCTCTCACTTTCTGACCGTTGATATATAATGTACAATTGCCGTCAATGTTTTCTACATTCAGATAGGCAAATTCTTTTTTCATTTGTTGTTTGCTTACTTTAAATGAACAGGAATATACCCAAGTCATAGTGTCAAAGGAGTGCATCTGCTTTTCATTCTCTCTTACAAACAAAGAATCCAAATACCCGTTAGCATGAAGTATCTCGTATGTATTTGTTTGAAAACTTAGATCAAATCCATCAGCTACAATGTTTTTTCCATTAGTAAGAGTTACATCATAGAAAAACAATACGTGAGGATTTATTTCCATGACTTCTTTTTTTGAGAAAGGTAGTCTAAGATTAGAGAAGATGTTATTTTGAGCCAAAGAACTCAAAGAGAATAAGCACAAGAAAAAGATTACAATAATTTTATTTTGTTTCATACCTTTTGCTATAATTTACTTGTTAAAACATAATGCAGCAGCACCTAAAATAGCCGCATCGTCATCTTTTAGTCCAGAGAGTTCTATAGATACACTATTCTTGAAAACATCAAAGACATAAGTTTCAAAATATTTTCTCAGAGGATTTAATAATAAGTTTCCACTCCTTGATAGACCTCCAAATAAAAATATTTTTTCAGGAGAAGTTATAGCTGTAGCATTTGCTAAACCGATAGCAAGCATCTTTGCTGTATAATCATAAACATCCAAACAAAGTTTATCTCCTTTTAACGCACAATCATAAATCAAAGCACCTGTTATCTCATCCTCCGCATATTCTCTTAGGATAGATTTTTCAGAACTATTTTTTAGTTTTTCCAAGGCAGTAAGGACAAAACCTGTGGCAGAACAATATCGTTCTACACAACCTTTTCTTCCGCAATTACATTGTCTTCCCTGTTCTTCTATTATTGTATGTCCTACTTCTCCTGCGAACCCCGTGCTTCCATAAATAAGTTTTCCATCTACAACGATGCCACTTCCTACTCCTGTTCCAAGAGTTATCATAATAAAATTTTTTACCCCTTTACCTTTACCATATATCATTTCTCCCATTGCAGCAGCATTAGCATCGTTTGTCAAAGCTACATTAATACAATAACCTTTCTGAGATAGTTTTACTTCTAAAAGGTGTCTTACTTCTAAAACTCCTTTAAATTCTAAATTTGGAGCATTGTCTATAACTCCTTTATAATAATTGCCATTTGGAGCTCCTATACCAACTCCAATTATCTCTACAGTAGTATTTGATACTTCTTTGTAGAATTTTATAACATTATCTACTATTTCATCAAGATAGTCATCAAAACTTTTATAGCCTTTTGTACTTATTTTGTTGATTGCTTTTATATTTCCTTTTTCTGAAACAAGACCAAAAACAGTATTTGTTCCTCCTATGTCTATACCTATTGAATATTTCATAGCTAATCCTTATTTTAACATGTCATTCATTGTAAATATTCCTTTTCTGTCTTTTACGAATTCTGCTCCGAGTACAGCACCTAAAGCTAAACCTCGTCTTGATAGTGCTTTATGTTTTATTTCTATTATGTCTTCTGTAGATTCATAGTTGATAATATGTGTGCCGAATTCCTCACCCTCGCGAATAGATGTAATCCTTAATTCTTTATCATTTGTTGTATTGTTAAGCTTCCAAGATGTTTTGTTAGGATATTCTTCTATAAGTTCATTAGCAAGAGTTATAGCAGTTCCAGAAGGAGCATCCAATTTATGAATATGATGAATTTCTGAAATAGAAGGTGAGTAGTTGGGAAACTCTTTCATTAGGTTGGCTAAATATTTGTTTAGTTTTCTAAACAGATAAACACCTATGGCAAAATTAGAAGAATACATTAAAGTTCCATCGTTTTCTTCAATCATATTTTCTACTTGAGGTAAATAATCATACCAACCGGTTGTTCCAACAACAATAGGGATATTGCGTCTTATACATTCTTTTATATTATCAACCGCACTATTTGGAGTAGAAAACTCTATTGCTACATCAACATTTTCTTTCTTTACATCGTCCCAAGAATCGTTGATGTCTATTATTCCAGCAATATTGTGTTTTCTTTCTTTGGCGATGCATTCTATCATTCGCCCCATTTTACCATAACCAACAATAAGTATATTCATAAGATTTTGTTTTTGCAAATATAAAACTTTTTAACTTTCTATAGAAAAGTATATTATCATTTAGGAGCTTTTTTTATCAAAAATACAGCAATAAACGAGAATATAATTAAAGGAATAGTTACTCCAAGAATAGGAAGTAGATTGCCATTAGTTGCAGAAGCAACCATTACTTTCATTAGTAAAATAAGAACAAAAGCAAGAGCAATGCCGAGAGCAAGGTTTGCTCCCATTCCTCCTCGCTTCTTTTTACAAGATAGAGTTACTCCTATTATAGTTAGGATGATAAAAGCAATAGGATTAAACAATCGTTGATATTTTTCTATCAATAGTTCTGCAACCTTATTACTACCTTTCATTGTTTCTCTATCTATTGTTTTGTTTAGTTCATTAAAGTCTAAGACATCTACTTTAAACAACTTAGTATTGAAGTCTAAAGGCTTTAAGCCTGTATGAAGTCTCATCGTAGAACCTCGCTCTAAGTGTTCCTCCTTATTATCTATTGTCCTTACAGTATAATTCATCAGAAGCCAATCATTATTTATAGAGTCGTACTTAGCTTCTTCTGCAGTTATTTTCTTTATAATACTTTTATCTTTAAAGGTTTCTTCACTGAACAAATATCCAATGTTTGTTTCATTGTCGTATCTTTGGACATATACTTGTTTATTGGAAGCACTTTGAATGTGAATGTTATTTTGAAAATTGGTGTATTTATTACGATAATAGGTTTGCTCAAAGTCATAGCGTTTAACATTTAGTTGTGGAATTAAAAAGTTAGAGAGGTATAACATTAGAACGCCAACAAAAATCGCACTAACGATGTATGGTCTTAAAAGTCTTCTAAATGAAATTCCTGCAGCAAGGATAGAAATAATTTCACTGCGAGTAGTCAAACGGGAAGTAACAAAAACAATAGAAATAAAGAAAAACAGATGTCCAAATTGGTTAGTATAAAAAGGTGCAAGGTTAAGATAGTAGTCAAGGATTATTGCTTTAAAAGGTGCTTGATGATCAATAAAGTCGTCTATTTTAAAGCTGAGGTCTATTATTATGATAACTAAATCAATCAACAGTATAGAAACTAAAAAAGTGGCGAGTACCTTTTTTATTATATACAAATCTATGGTGTTTAAAAAATACGATTTTCCTTTTTTCATAGTCTTCTTGATAGTCTTTCAACCATTGTATTTTTCCAAGTTAAAAAATCTCCTTCAACAATATGTTCCCTTGCCATTCTCATAAGTTTCAAGTAAAATGCGAGATTGTGAATAGAAGCTATTTCCAAGGCAAGTAATTCCTGAGAAATAAATAAATGTCTGAGATAAGCTTTAGTGTAGAGTTTATCTACAGATGCTGTTCCATTTTCGTCTATAGGAGAAAAATCGTCTGCCCATTTTTTGTTTCTCATATTTATAGTTCCCTCCATAGTGAAAAGCATAGCATTTCTGCCATTACGAGTAGGCATAACACAATCAAACATATCTATTCCTAAAGCAATACATTCTAATAAATTTTGAGGAGTGCCTACACCCATTAAGTATCTTGGCTTTTCTTTTGGAAGAATATCAGTACAAAGGTCTGTTATTTCATACATTCTTTCCGTAGGTTCTCCCACAGAAAGTCCTCCAAGAGCATAACCATCCATATCATATTGAATAACATCATTACAAGCCTGTTTTCTTAAATCATCATACACGCTTCCTTGAACAATTGGGAATAAACTTTGCGAGTAATTATAAACAGGTGATGATTCATTAAATCTTTTTACACATCTTTCCAGCCAATTTGAAGTAATTTTTAACGAGTTTTTAGCGTAAGAGTATTCGCAAGGGTAAGGAGTGCATTCATCAAAAGCCATAATAATATCAGCTCCTATTGTTCTTTGAATGTCTATAACTTTTTCGGGAGTGAATTTATGTAAAGAGCCATCTATATGAGAACGAAAAGTACAACCTTCTGGAGTTATTTTTCTTATTTTTCCTAAAGAATAAACTTGAAAGCCACCACTATCTGTTAGCACAGGTTTATTCCAAGAATTAAATTTTTGTATTCCACCAGCCTTATTAATAATTTCTGTTCCAGGACGAAGATAAAGATGATATGTGTTTCCAAGAATTATCTGAGCTTTTATTTCATTGTTTAATATATCAATACCAACACCTTTTACACTTCCTATAGTTCCTACAGGCATAAAAATAGGAGTGAGAATATCACCATGTTCAGTAGTTATTTTACCAGCTCTTGCTTTACAATCTTTTGATATAGAATATAGTTCAAATTTCATTATAAGTTTTCAACAATTTTTGGTAAAGAAAATTTTTTACAAAAGTACTTATAAATAATGAATAATGAATAAATTTGCACAAAAATATTTTTATAGACTATGTTAGATTTTTTAAATTATACATTTACTTCTCTGTCTTTGAGCCTTGCAATATTGGTCGGATTGATAATCCTGTTTCAGCTTTTGCATTATATCATGGTGTATGGTAGAATTATTTTTAACAAAAATAAGAAGAATGATTTTGAACCCGATGAAGAGAAAGTTCAAGGAGTAAGCGTTGTCGTAGTTGTCAATAACAATAGTAAAGCACTGCAAAATGAACTATTAAAACTTTTGGAACAAAACCATCCTTTATTTGAAGTGGTAGTTGTCAATGAAAACTCAACTGACGATACTGAATATGTTTTAACCGTATTGAAACACACCTATAAAAATATAAAGGTAATCAATTTAGGACAGAACGCTAATAGATTTTCAGATAGAAAGTTTTCTGTCGCCATAGGTATTCGTTCAGCTCAATATGATACAGTAGTTCTTAGCGATATTATTGCAGATGTAAAAGATTTTGATTGGTTAAGGTCAATTACTCAGCCAATGAGTAATAGTCGCAACAAAATACTAATAGGTTATGTGGCTTTAGAACAGAAAAAAGGTTTATTAAATCAATTTGCCCAATATTATCATGCAACTTGGTCAATGAATAGTTTGGGCTATGCTCTATTAGGTTGCCCTTTTTCTTCTGATGGAAGGAATATGGCTTATAGTAAGGAATTCTTTTTTCAAAAAGGAGGATTGATTGCTCAATATAGAGATAATTGCAGACAAGAAGATTATTTTCTTTCACATTTTGCTAACAAAAACAATACTGTGGTAAATTTAAATCCAAAATCATTTGTTTCTTATCCTGCATACAGCAACTATCGTGCTTTTAAACGTAGAGCCTATGCACAATATTTATCACATAGAGCCTTTCCATTTTTAACAAAACTAAAATTAGCTCTTTTACCTATTTCCACTTTGATACTATACCTTACCATTGCTTTTATGATTTTCATAGGTTTCCCTTGGCAATATTTACTATTACCTATATTAGCAAAATGGGTTACTCAGATTATATATTATAACAAATGTATGAAAAGAATAAATTCTAAGATAATCAGTCTTTTTGCACCTATATATGAAATATATTTCATTTTCTTTAATTTCAATCTTCGTGTTAAGAAACTCTTTATTCGCCAGAAGAGACATAAAATAAGGTGGGATAGAAAGTAGTAAAAAAAGACTAAGACTTTTGCATGCAAACATCAAGAGTTAAGAAAAAAAGATCAAGACTTATTTTTCTAAAACCAAGACTTTTTTGAGTTACTTTTGTTGTATAAAAAAGGCGGATAAAACTTAACTTATTCCGAACTTTTTTGTTTTTGTGAAACAAAAATACAATAATCGCAAACTTATTTCGTTACTAAAACAAGAAATAACTATCATTTTAAAGAAATAAGATGGAAACAACAGGCAAACAACAGACATTAAGAGCCCAGAGAGACTATGAGCTTGTGCTTTTGGCAAGGGATAAAGGAGACCAAAAGGCATACGCTGATCTTTTGGCAACTTATAGAGAGCCTGTTTATTATATGCTGCTAAAGATGACTCATAATACTTGGGATGCTGATGATCTTACAATAGAAGCATTTGGTAAAGCCTTTAAGTCTTTAGATGAGTATAACCCAGAGTACGCTTTTTCTACATGGTTATTTCGTATAGCAGCTAATAATTGTATTGATTTTATCCGTAGGCAAAAAAACTACACTGTTTCTATAGATCAAGGCACAAATAATGTGGAGAACGTTACACCAATAGCAGTGAGAAATCTTGCATCTGAAAATAAATCTCCAGAAGAAGAATATATATCAGAACAAACAAAAGTTTGGGTTAGAGATATAGTTAAGAAACTGAAACCACATTATCGTATCCTTGTAGAGAAAAGGTATTTTGAGGAAAAGTCATACGAAGAGATTGCAACAGATTTAAATATGCCTCTTGGAAGTGTTAAGGCTAAGTTATTCAGAGCAAGAAACCTTTTGTTAAATATGATTAACTCCAGCAGAGGGTCGGTATAATTTAATTGTTTAAATCATCAACTTTATTTTTTTACAACAAGCATTAATCCATCCCTGAGGGGAACTATTATGTTTTCTACTCTTGCGTCTTTATTGGCTTTTTCATTGAATTCTCTTATGGCTAAAGTTCTCTTATCGTTGATGGATTCATCATCTACTTTCCCATACCATAGAACATTATCTGCAATAAGTAAGCCTCCTTTATTTAGTTTTTCTATACATAAATCATAATACTGAGGATAATGTATTTTTTCTGCATCAATAAATATTAAATCGTAAGAGTAGGGTAGAGTAGGTATGATGTTTAAGCCTTCTCCAAAGTGAATGTTTATTTTATCTTGAATATTATTTTTTAGAAAACTTTCTTTTAGAAAATCCTCATATTCTTGTTTTACCTCAATAGTATCTATTCTGCAATCGTTTTCAGAAGATAAAGCAAAACATGTTGTTGCATAACCTGAGAAAGTACCTATTTCAAGTATGTGTTTCGGTTTTAGAACTCTGCAGATGATAGAAAGAAACTCGCCTTGCCAACCTTCAGAAATCATATTAGGTTTAACAAACTTCAGATGTGTTTGTCTGATTATTTCATTTAGTTTATTATACTTTGTTTCAGACTCAATTTTGCGAACAATATTAGTTGTGGAATATCCTTGCAGAAATTCTATGGTTTCTACTCTTCCGTTGTTTTTGCTAACTATATCATAGCCTACAATATCTTCTTTTTTGTAGTCTGCTCCTTTTACTAAAACATCTGGTTCTATTGTTTTAATAAGATTATAAGGAGTGTCTTCATCAAATAAAACAACATAATCAACAAAAAATAACGAAGCCATAATCCAACTTCTAGAACTTTCATCTTGGATTGGACGAGAAGAACCTTTTATTCTTCTGACAGAAGAATCACTATTCAGTCCTATTATTAAAATATCTCCTAATTGCTTTGCTTTTGAGAGATAGTCTATATGCCCTTTGTGAATAATATCAAAGCAACCATTTGAAAAAACAATCTTTTTGTTTTCTTTTTTCAAATTTACGATAACTTTTTTGAGTTCGTCTTGTTGCAAGATTTTATTTTCTATCGTAGTATTCATGTTCATTTTGTTTTATTTTTGTTTGAGAATAACAAAAAGCCTACAGGACCAAGAACTAATACTCCTATTTGGGAAACTAACCAATTAATCCATCCTAAAGCATAGCCGACAGAAAGATTGATATTATAAACATTTAGTGTAGTAGCAAAGATAGAAGGATACAAACCTAAGCCTCCAGGAGTAATCATAACTCCTATATTTCCTAAAACAGTAACAGTCATAGCTTGTTCCATGCTCAGATGTATGCATTCAGTCATAGACTTAAAAACAATCCAAGTGCCAAATATCCATAGAAACCAAATAAGCAAGGAGTAGAAGATAAATAAAAGAGGTTTCTCTACTTTTGTGATACTTTTCATTCCTTGTAATATGCCTAAACAAAATCCTCTTATCTTTTGGTAGAAACGGTTGTTCTTAAGTTTTTTTCTAAACACAAGGAATAATAAACACAGAAATAATATTCCCAAAAGACAAAGAATAAGTAGCAATTTATACTTATTTACATCTATGTTAAGATTGTTGGCAATGTAGTTATAAAACAAATCGTATTCCAATAGCAAAGCCCCTACAAAAAGAAAAACAAACAAAAGCAAATCAATGGCTCTTTCAGTTATAATGGTTCCAAGAGTTTTGTCAAACGGTATTTTATATTTGGAACTGAGCATAGTACATCTGACTACTTCTCCTAAGCGAGGAATTGCTAAGTTAGTTAAGTAACAACTCATTATAGAGAAGAAAACAGTAGAAGATGAGGTCTTGTAACCAAATGTTTTTATCATCAATTGCCACCTCAAAGCCCTGATGTATATAGATAGAAGAGAGATAAAAACAGCTAAAACAACCCAAAAATAATTAGCTTGTTGAACAGACAGAAGAATGTCTTTTCTTTCATCTACGGATAGTTTGGCTAAAAAGTAATACACGAAAAAGACAGCCAATAATATAGGTACTATCTTGAAAAGTATTTGTTTTATTTTATCCGTTTTATTCATCTATAAGATTATAGGTGATTGTTCTTGGGAAAAATTACAGTAGGTTTAAATGTTTTTGCCTGTTCAAAATCCATGCTTGCAAAAGAAACAATAATAACTAAATCATTTACCTGAACTAAACGGGCGGCAGCACCATTCAGACCTATTACTCCGGAGCCTTTTTCTCCTTTTATAGCGTAAGTGTCAAATCTTGCTCCTGTGTTTATATTATATATATATACTCTTTCGTTTTCAATGATATTAGCAGCTTGCATTAGTTCTTCATCAATCGTTATTGAGCCAATATAGTTCAAGTCTGCTTGAGTAACTTTCACTCTATGTATCTTAGATTTCAGTACTTCAATATTCATTATCTATAAAATTTTGACCTGCAAAAATAATACATTTTTTTTATATAAAAAATTTGAGCATAAAAACAATACAATAATTGTCAAAATATCGGTTGATTTTAGCAAAACAAAGTTCAATCGGAGAAAATCGCCGTTTTTATACTCTGAAATCGCCGTTTTCATTTTTAAAATCGCCGTTTTTATAGCAAGGAAACGGCGTTTTTAAAAAGAGCGGTGTTTTATGGACAATAAAAATGTTTTTTAAGCGTTAGAAAGATAAAAAAATAAGCGTGCGATGGAAAAGATATGGAAGTTAAAAGAAAGTGGCGATGAACTAACTGTGGAAAGACTTGCTGAAGAACTCACTATGCCTAAACTTAATCCTACCAATGAGGATAAAAGATGCTATAGTATTATAGCCAATCTTTTGGTACAGCGGGGAATAAGAACATTCTCTCAAGCCAAAACTTTTTTCCGTCCTGATTTAAACCAACTTCACGATCCTTTCCTTCTAAAAGATATGGACAAAGCAGTGGAACGAATACTGTTTGCAATAAGTGCTAAGGAAAGAATACTTGTATATGGCGATTATGATGTGGATGGGACTACAGCAGTTGCTTTAGTCTATAGTTATCTGTCAAAGTTTTACAATAATATAGATTACTACATTCCCGACAGATATGAAGAAGGTTATGGAATAAGTTTCAAGGGAGTTGATTATGCTTACGAGACAGGTGTTTCATTGATTATTTGTTTGGATTGTGGAATAAAAGCCACAGAAGAAATAAAGTATGCAGGTGAAAAAAATATTGATTTCATAGTTTGCGACCATCATCTTGCAGGTAAAGAATTACCTTTGAGTTATGCTATTTTAGATCCTAAGGTAGAAAATTCCAATTATCCATACGATGAGTTGAGTGGTTGTGGTGTAGGATTTAAACTTATACAAGCACTACAAAGACGAAGAGGTCTGAAAGGTGATGATATAATTCCTTACTTAGACTTAGTCGCAGTTAGTATTGCTGCAGATGTTGTACCCCTTACGGGAGAGAATAGAATACTTGCTCATTATGGTCTGAAAGTGCTTAACCATAAGCCACGTATTGGTTTGGAGGCAATACTATCATACGCAAATATAAAGCATGTTGAAGGGAACAAGGTTTATTTTAATAGGGAATTGACTATATCTGATTTAGGTTTTTTGATTGGTCCTCGTATAAATGCTGCAGGTAGAATGGATAGCGGAAGAAGTGCTGTTGAACTACTGATTGCTACAACAGAAGAAGAGGCTTCTAAAGTAGCAGGAAAAATAAATGATAACAACGAGGATAGAAAAAACAAAGACAAAGAGGCAACTTTGCAGGCTCAACAAATGCTTGAGACAGAAGGAACAAAAGATAAGAAAAGTATTGTGCTTTACAATGAAAATTGGCATCAAGGTATTATTGGTATAGTTGCTTCTCGTATTGCTGAAGAAGAAAATAAGCCTACAATCATTTTTACAAAGACAAATGGTTTTATTACTGGTTCGGCAAGAAGTGTGAAGAACTTTGATATATACACTACTATAGAAAAATGTCATCATCTTTTGACTCACTTTGGCGGACATACTTTTGCTGCAGGATTATCTTTGAAAGAGGAAGACTTTAGTGAGTTTAAAGCTTTGTTTGAAAAAGAGGTAGAAAATAGTATTCAGCAGGAGGAACTCCTACCTGAAATATCTGTTGATATGGAAATAGAGTTGAGTGATATTAACGATAAATTGCTAAGACTTCTTAATGAATTTCAGCCTTTTGGTCCAGAAAATACAGAACCTGTTTTTGTTTCAAATCAGATTTATGATGCAAACAGAGTAAGAAAGGTCGGTAAAAACCATTTGAAATTTTCTGCCATATCAATAAAGGAAAGTATGCTGCCTGTTTCTTGTATAGGTTTTTCTCTTGGTGATTATTATGATTTATTGCATAATGGGATAAAGATAGATATTTGTTACACAATAGAAGAAAACAACTATCAAGGGCATAGAGAATTGCAGTTAAATGTGAAAGACATAAGGGAAAGTGAATAAAAAACATCCCAAACTTTATAAGGGTTTGGGATATTTTGTTTTGTTTAAGTTTTTTTTATTTAGTTTTCTTCTTGTTTTTCTTCTTCTTGTTGAGGCTGTTCCAAATCAATAAGGTTGTTGCTTAGAAGAATATTGTACCAAGAGAACAATTTTTTCATATCTGAAAGATGAACTCTTTCTTTATCATAATCAGGAAAGACTTTTTCCATATAATCTTTTAACTCTTTATCAGAAGATTTGTGAGATATACACTCTTTACCATCTTCTATTTTATATATGTTTTGGAAAATATCTATCAAAGGTTTGTCTTCGTCATTTCCAAACATTGTGATGTCTTTCAAAGATGAGATTCTTTCATGAGCAAAAGCAGGCATACGTTTTTTATCTACTAATGATTCAACCAATGCTCCTGATTTTGTTTGAGAGATAAGTTTATACAATCCCGGTTTTCCTGTTATTGCTAATATTCCTGTAAGGTCCATAATGTTTTTGTATTTTATTAGTTTATTATTTTAGCTGTTGTATTATTAAAAAAAACTATCCCAAAGCAAAGATTTATTCAATATTTATTACCTGTCCTAAAACTTCTATTGTTTCACCTCTTCTAATTTTGGCACGTTTTCTTAACTCAACAACATTGTTTCGTTTTATATCTCCATTAGATACCAAAATTTGTGCCAAAGCTCCACTTTCTGCAATATTTAACACTTTCAAAAGTTTGATAAGTTCAATGTATTCCTCTCCTTGCTTGATTGTAAAAGACTTAGATTCTGACATATTTTATCTTCTTCTTTGATTTTTCTGTCTTTCTTGCATAAGTTTTCTGTTTTGTTTTTCAAGGTTTTCCATCCTTTGTTGCCATTTTGATTTCTTCATAGGCTTTTTGGAATTTTGTTGCAAACGAGCAAGAACCTTGTTTTCATCAATAGTCTTTCTGATGATGTACATTTGTAAAACAGATATAAGCAATGAAATTAAATAGTAATAATTCAATGCAGCAGAAAAATTATTAAGTATAAACAGCATAAAGATAGGCATTCCATACATCATAAACTTCATTCCTGGCATAGCGTTGTTTTGAGTTTGTTGGTTCATTGTCATTTTAGTATACAAAAGTTGTGCAATAGTCATTAGCAAACAGAATAAAGAGATATGACTTCCATAAAAAGGAATATTGAATGGTAGATCCAAAATGCTATCATATGTAGAAAGGTCATCAGCCCAAAGGAATGACTGCTGACGAAGTTCTACTGAAGAAGGGAAAAATCTGAACATAGCCACCAAGATAGGAAACTGTAATAGCATAGGGAAACATCCCATCATAGGATTTATTCCTGCACGTCTATATAGTTGCATTGTGGCTTGTTGTTTTTGAACGGCTTGGTCTTGTTTTGGATATTTTTCATTTATTTTTTGAATCTCAGGTTGAAGAACTTTCATTTTAGCAGTTGAAGAAAAAGATTTGTAAGCCAATGGGAACAGAACTATCTTAACTAAAAGAGTAAGTATTAGAATAATTAGTCCTATATGTAGATTGAAGCCCTGTAAAAAGTCAAACACAGGAATGATGACAAATCTGTTTACCCACTGCAAAAGGAAAAATCCCCAGCCCAAAGGAATAGTTCTTTCTAAGTCAATGTTGTAGTTTTTGAATATTCTATACTTGTTTGGTCCAAAGAACATATCCATATTATATTCTGTATAGTTCTTATCATTGGAGTAATTAAAGTCTAATACAGAATGCATATTTCTAATGTTTAATGCAGCAGTGTCTGTCTTTGTTACCATTGTAGCAGAGTTGAAACGAGAAGCAGAGTCTTTTGCTATTAAAACAGTAGAGAAAAATTGCTGTTTATAGGAAATCCATTTGATAGGAATGCTACTACTTTCACTAACAGAATCATCTTTTCCTTGTTCTTTTAGATTTTCAACCTCGTCATCTAACATATAGTATATAGAAGAGTTTTGTGTCTCTATTTTTTTGTCCTTTTCTTTTAAACAAAGAGGAGAATCCCATTGAAATTCTAAATTACCATCGTCTTTGATTACATCTTGCATGTTATTAAGAGCAATCTTATAACCTAAACGATAGTCATTTCCTCTAATGGTGTATTTGTATTCCAAGTATTGCTTTTGGTTAAGGAAGTAATTTTCATCTGAGATATTTATAGTGTCAGGTTTATTTGGAAACAGACGTAAAGAAACTACCAAGGAGTCTTTGCCACTAACCTTTAAAGGAGTGTTAGAATTATATAGTTTATTATTTACAAAAACTTTGAAATCTAATTCTTCTGTGTTTATAATGTTGTTTCCAACAGTAAGGTGAAGTCCATACTTATTGCCATTATTAGTGAAGAATTTTACTTTTTCTTTTCCTCCGTATGTAGTATAGTCTTTTAGAACAACATTTGAAACCATAGCACCGCGAGAAGAGATATTTACCTTGAAGACATCATTCTCTAAAACAATATTCTTGTTTTCTATATTTGCAGAAGAAGAAAAAACAGAATACTTTCCTTTGATTAATTCATCTAATTCAGCTCTTGCAGAGTCGTTTTAGTTTGCCAAAAAACGTAAAAAAAATATTAATGAAT
>R24__coassemble_814_pt1 | contig 19223 bp, 20 predicted proteins | sample R24__metabat2_high_PE_045 | metagenome-assembled genome bin R24 | reverse complement strand
GTTTTATGATACTTTGCGTTATTTAAAGGATAATAAATATTAACTATCAATGAATTTACCTGATTTTTCTAATATAGAGATAAGAGATTATGTACCTGCTAAGAGAATCTTAGACAATGGAATACAGACCTACTGTTTTGCTAACCACGACTCAGAGGCAGTGTTTATGAAATTTGTTTTCTATAATGCAGGCACAATATCTCAGGACAAGTTCTTTGTCTCTTCATTGACCAAGACGCAGTTAAACAAAAACACAAAAGACTATTCCTACAAAGAATTGGCTAACGAGATAGATTTCTTTGGATTAAATTATTCTCCGCTAACATCCAATGAGAGAACTACTTTAGGCTTTTCTTTTCTTAGCAGATATACTAAGAACATAATGCCTCTTTTGCAGCAGATAATACTTTTTCCTCGTTTTTCACAAGATACTCTTGATACCACTATAAGCAATCTGAGACAAAACTATTTGTTAAAACTTCAGCAGACTAATTTTCTTGCACAGAAATACTTTGTTCAAAATCTTTATGGAGACGAAAACCCTTATGGTAACTTTGCTAAGGTAGAAGATTATGACAATGTAACGAAGGAAGATTTGAAAGAGTTTTGGCAACGTTATTATTCTTCTGACCAGTGCTATATACTTTTAGCAGGAGATATACACGAAGATTTCTACGACCTCTTAAATTTCTATTTTGGAATGGTTTTTAATATTCCAGGTAATGGAGGGAAAGAAATGAAGACAATACCTCCATTCAAAGAGAGTAAAGGAATAATAAAAAATAGTCTAAGTTCTGCAGTACAATCTTCTATAGTTATAGGTAGGATTTTGCCTAAAGTAGATAGTGAAGACTATATTCCTCTAACAGTGTTGAACTGTTTGTTCGGAGGGTATTTCAATTCTCGCTTGATGTCTAACATTAGGGAAGAGAAGGGTTATACGTATGGTATAGATTCAGCCTTAGTACCTTTTAACTATGGTAATACTATGTTTATTGTCAGTGATGTGGCTATGGATAAGACTGACGCTACCATAGAGGAAGTCTTTAAGGAAATGCAACGTCTGCAAAATGAAAAAGTATCACAAGAAGAACTTTCCATGGTCAAAAACTATATGACAGGGGAGTTTCTTAGGGCAACCGATGGAGTGGCAGAGATAAGTGAGAACTATGACTATATTATACGCTTCGAGCTTAGAGAAGACTATAATTCATATATGCTTGAGGAGATAAGAAAGACTGATGCAGAACGTCTTATGCTACTTGCACAAAAGTATTTAAAGCCAGAGGATTTTCTTGTTTCTGTGGTTAGTAAAGAATAATTTTAATTTTTTTACGTTGATATACATAAAGCCAATAATCAACGACTATGTTAAGAATAGAGATAGATAAAGTAAAAAGCAAAGCAATGAAGATACTCTCTTTAATGCTTTTGCTTGTTGTCTGCTCTTTTGATGGTTATAGTCAAGATACAACTGCTTTTTTTTCCGCTTTCTATGCTCAACAAGTCAATGACTCAGTTATAGAGATGTGGGCTCCTGAGGTAAGTGATGGTTATTATGGTTATATAGAAAAAAAACAAAGTTCAGCAGGAAATATATGGCAGCAGCTAACACCTTTGGATTCTATGAAGTTTCAAGAACATATCTACGATACTTTCTATTATGACTGCAAAGATACTCTTTCATATAGACTTATTCAACATCACTCTACATTTGGAAATCCTAATGAAATAAATGTAAGCATAGAACGCCAGTTTGTTGTTGGTGATGTTGTTATGCCTGATATGCCGGAGAATTCTCTTTTTTCAGTAGATATAGATGTAGAGAAACTTGTCTTTACCTTTGCTCCTTCTGTGGCTGAAGATGTATTGGGCTATGTAATATGTAAAGGAAATCCCTGTGTAGCCTTGGATACTATCTGGGGAAAGGAGAACACGAGGTATATATGTTCTACTTGCGATGTAACAGAAGTAAGCCAATTAGCTATTATGTCTTTTGATTCTTGTTATAACACTTCTCTGCGGAGTGATAAACTCAACAATATGGTGCTAAGAGCCGAGAGTAAAGACTGTTCTTCTGTCTATGCTCTCTCTTGGAATGAATATAATAATATGCCTGCAGGACTTAAAGAATATGAAGTACATCTTATTAATAATGGACAGGACCATATTGTCTTTACAACTCAAAACACTTATTGTGATATAGACCTTTATCCTTGGCAAAATGATAAAAAAATATATGTAAAGGCTGTAAGCTACGATGTTTTCTTTGCTAACTCCAATGCTGTGGAAATAAAAGGCGGAGGAGTAGATACATTGGAATATATTAATATAGATAATGTGTCAGTTAATATGGATAACAAAACCATAAGCTTAGAAATCTCTTTAGATAACTCAAAGCTTGTGGATTTTTATCAGTTGTTTAGAAAAAAAGGTGATGAGGAGTTTAAACACATAAAAAATATTCCTTATTCTTCGGAGCCTGTATTAACGATAGAAGACAATGTAGGTGAAGAGATTCTTAGCACAACATATTCCTATTATTTGTTAGCTCCTGATGTCTGTGGCAATATTTTTACACGTTCCAACACTGCAAGCACGTTTAAATCATCAGTTGAAGAGATAAACACGAAGGTGAATAGAGTAACTTGGAATTCTTGTAGGCTATTTCCCGTTGAAAGATATGAAGTCTATCGTTATGAACAATCTGACCTTGTTGCAGAGTTGGTAGGGGAGAGTAATACAAATAGTTTTGAAGACAGACACAATGGTTTAACTTCATACGCTGACAAACTATACTATTTTGTTGCTGCCATAGAAAGAGGCAATAATAGAGAGCTTCATATTTCCAACTCTTCTCATAGTTTTATAAAAAAGGAGTCTGTATTTTGGATTCCAGATGCTTTTGACCCGACAGAAGGTGTTATCTTAGACATACAAACCTTTAAACCTAAACTTGCATACATAAGAAAAGACACTTACAGTTTTGAAGTCTATAATCGTTATGGTACATTATTGTTCTCAACTAAAGATGTAGAAAAAGGTTGGGATGGAACTTACAAGGGACAATTATGTCCTTTAGGAGTGTATGCTTACAAAGTGCAGTTTATTAACTCAAAAGGCAAGATGGAAACACACTCTGGTAGTTTCCTTTTATATGATTAAAGATTGAAAGAATAGATTTCCATGCTTATAAACAAAAACACCAAAACATATACATCAAAAAGATGATATATGTCTTGGTGTATTGGGCTCTATGCTGATAGATTTGAATCTATCAACAAGGTTTTTTGAATTATCTTATAATCTCTCTTGAATAGCGGTGAGACGATTTGTATGCATCACATTTGTGAGAAGAACATGAAGCAAACACAGCACAAACAAATAATCCAATTAATAAAGTTACAATCGCTTTTTTCATAATAAGTATTTGAATTTTTTAAGTTTATATTCTTGATATATCTATTTTTGATAACGTATGCTCTTTATTTTTATTATATTTCTTTTGATTTTTTATTCTTCTGATTAAAGAATTTGCAACAAAGAGTGAGAGAACATTTATCACATTCCGGTTTCCTTGCCTTACAAATATATCTTCCAAGTAAGATTAGTTGATGATGAAGTAGAGCGACGTTGTCCTTAGGAATGTTAGACATAAGTTGTTCTTCTGTTTGCCTTACTGTTTTTGCATTAGAAGTTAGTCCTATACGTCTTGATACTCTATGAACATGTGTATCCACAGGCATTGTAGCTTGGTTAAAAACAACAGAAGCAATTACATTTGCAGTTTTCCTTCCTACGCCTTGAAGTGTTTGCAGTTCCTTAACATCTGATGGCACTTCGCCATTATATACTTCCACCAAACGTTTTGCAGTATTTTTAAGATATTTTGCTTTGCTGTTAGGGTAAGAAATAGACTTTATATATCCAAATATTTCTTCTTCGCTTGAATCTGCCATATCTTGTGGATAAGGATAGCGTTTAAATAACTCGGGAGTTACCATATTAACCCTCTTGTCAGTACATTGAGCAGAAAGAATAACAGCAACAAGAAGATGAAAAGGGCTATCATTCTCTAATTCTGTTTTTGCATCAGGGAACATTTCGTTTAGTTCTTGTAGAGCAAGATTATATCTTTCTTGTTTCTTCATTTCTGTTATGTTTTATTCGTTTTTTAATTCAAATATTGCTTCTACAGGATAATGATCTGAGAAATCCAACGCAGGAGATTGATAACTCTTTGCCTTAAAGAATTTCTTTTGGTAGAAAATGTAGTCTATTCTGTAGGCAGGAAAAACTCCGTTATATGTTCTTCCGATTCCAGATCCTTTACTCACAAAGGCATCGCTTAAATCTTTGTTAAACATTTTGTATACATAAGAGAATGGAGTGGAATTAAAATCTCCTGTAACAATATATGGTAATTGTGTTTGCTGAAGATTAGGTATCAGAGTCTTTAGTTGTTCTTTTTTCAATGAATCTGCGATGATTAGTTTTCTTAATATTCCTTTTCCTTCCTCCTTTTTGTTAATATCTCCATGAATAATACTTGAATATGTCTCTTGTTCTTCTTCTCCCAACATATAAGATTCTAAATGGAGGTTATAAACTCTTACAACCCTATTGTCAATAACCAAGTCCGCATAAATAAGACTGTAGTTTCTGCTGCTGGAATCGTCTATAGTGCCTCCTTCTTTTATATGGTATTTAGAATAGATAGCACAGTCTCGTATCCCGCTTTTGTTTTCTTTGCCAAAATAATAGCAATATCTGTATTTTAATACCTTTGTTAGTCTGTGATGAAAACTTGAAGAGTCCTTAATTCCTGAAGAGTAGTCTTGAAAACAAAGTATATCGGCTTTGGAATTGTGGATATAGGCGATGATAGAGTCCATATTATCTTTCTTAACCTCGCTGTTACCATCTTGAAGTTTGTGCATAAAGTTGCGAACATTGTATGTTAGAACCTTAATGTCTTTTTCTCCGTCTATATCTTTGCCAGAAAAATTCACAAGTCTAACTACAAAAGATAGATGTAGGGCGATTACGATAGCGGATGTAAGCATTCTTTTGCGAGGTCCAAAAATCAGCCAAAACAAAACAAAAAAAGCATTGCCTGCAAAGGCGAATGGATAAGCGTATGACAAAAGTGTAAGTTTCGGGAGTATGCTTGTGTCAATATGATAAGGAATATAGGTTAGCAAAAGGCAAATTGCTAATATAATATTCACAATATTGAGTATTTTTTTTATGACAAACATATTTTATAGACTTGTATTCTGTTCTTCAATGTTTGTAGAAGGAGTAAGTGTTTCGTGATTTTGAGTAGAATCAGGGATTTCTTTGTTTGGTATTTTTTGATATTTCTCATCTTTAGAGAAATTGTTGTTATTTAATTTGCTGTAATAATCTATTTTCCATGAGTTTTTTATTTTTATTAGATTCCATGTAAAACTTACGTTGTTGTTGAACTCATCTGTAGTACTAACTTTGGCAACTGCTTTTTCTCCAACTATTTCAACAGATTCAACTTTCACAGAAGAATATCTTACACTTTCTTTTGAAATATTTGTCAATAAATCAAGTTCTTTTGACATATTGGGAGAAATGACTTCGGGAAATTTTTTGTAGTCTTTGTTGTTAAGGTAATTATAGAAAGTCTTTATAGTATCACTTATCATTTGTTCGTCTTTCTTGTTAGAAGAACATCCCACGAATGCCAAAACAATAAACAATAATAGTAATTTTCTCATAAAATTATTTATTTTCAGTCTGCAAAAGTAATATAAATATTGTAATTTTGCAGAGAAAATAAGACACTTTTTTTATTATGAACATAAGAGAAAAAATAGTAGAAATCAAAAAGCAAATTCCTGAGGGAGTAACCCTTGTTGCGGTTTCTAAAACTAAGCCAATAGAGGATATAATGCAAGCCTATGACGAAGGACAAAGAGTTTTTGGAGAGAATAAAGCTCAGGAAATGAAAGAAAAACAAGCCTTATTGCCTAAGGATATTCAGTGGCACATGTTAGGTCATTTGCAGGAGAATAAAGTAAAATATATAGTGCCATTTGTTTCTTTGATTCATTCAGTTGATTCCTTGAAGATTTTGCACGCAATCAATAAAAGAGCCATTATTTGCGAGAGAGTGGTGGATTGTTTGCTGGAAATAGACATATCACACGAAGAGACTAAGTTTGGTCTTAGCAAAGAAGAACTCTACAACCTGCTTTCAAGTCCGGAGTATGAACAAATGAAGAATATAAGAGTTTGTGGTCTTATGGGAATTGGTTCTATAACTGATGATAATTCAAAAACAAGAGAAGAGTTTAGAGGGCTTAGAGCATTATATTCTGAGATTAAGGATAAGTTTTTTGCAGGTAAGGACTATTTTCGTCATGTTAGTATGGGAATGAGTGGAGACTATGATATAGCAATTGAAGAAGGGAGTACCATTGTAAGAATAGGTAGTAAAATATTCGGAGAAAGGGATTATTCTGCAAAGAAATAAATGAATATGTTTGTAGATAAACTGCTAAAAATCAAATACTATTATAATATATCATAACCATTGATTAATTGATTTAGGATTTGATGAAAAAAGAGTTGGTTTTAATTTTTTAAAACCAAGTCTTTTATACCTAAAAACGAAGATTTAAATTTTTAAGACAAACTCTTTTTTGAAAAGAACTAAGTAAATAAAAAATCTCTCTTTTATGCAGGATACAATTATTATAATTATTCCTATTTTAGTTATGATTTTTATACGTATGAAGTATGTAGAGCTGATTTTGCGTCCTCTGAATACTCTTATACATGAACTCTCCCATGCCGTAGTCGCACTTTTGTTGGGAGAAAAGATAAAGGATATAAAAATAAATCCTGACTATTCAGGTTCATGTACAACAAAAAGCAAATCAAAATTCAAAGCCTTTTGTGTCTCTATTGTTGGGTATGTTGTTCCTTCTTTATTGGGCTATTTGATAATATGCGAATTGCAGAACACTGTGTTGAATCTTTTGTTTTATATTCTGATAGGTGTGAATATATTTGTCTTAGTTTTTTATATAAGAAATACTTTCGGGATTATATGGGTGTTAAGTTTTAGTATGATAAACATACTTTTTCTTTATATTCCAATGTTTAAGCCTTTGCAACCTTATATTCTCTACTTTTATTCTTGTGTTCTTTTGGTGGAGAATATGCTTGCCACGCTTTCTTTGTTGAAGATTAATCTCGTTAGTGCAAAAGATTCGGGAGATTCATATAATCTACAGAAAATAACTCACATACCTGCTTTAGTATATTCTTTGTTGTTTGTGGGATATGCTTTTATGATGATATGTTTTTCTTTTAATTCCATTTTGCAGATGATGTGAGAAAAAGGGAGGAAAAACTTTTATGGGATATAACTTTAAGTGTTTTTGAGTGTTTCAAAGATGTTTGAATTAAAAAAAAAGAAGAGTATTTTGTATATGATAAAAAAATATTAACTTTGCAAATCATTTATTGAAATAAAACAGAAAAACAAACGATGGATTTTAAGAGTGATTTTGAAAGAGAAGAGATTTTGTCAAGAAGTCTTAAAGCGGGTAAAAGAACATACTTTTTTGATGTTAAACAGACTCGTAACAACGATAAATATTTGGTGATAACAGAGAGTAAAAAATTGTTCAACGACAATGACGGTTCTTTCACTTATGAGAAACACAAGATATTCTTGTACAAGGAAGACTATGAAAAGTTTGCAGACCTGCTTAACGCCATGATAACTTATATGAAAGATGGAGTAGAACCTCCTCAACAAGAATATACACGAGGAGATTACGAGACTTTTGATGATAGTAGTTTTCAATACTAAGGAATATTTGCGAGGCTATAAAGATAGAGACACTGATGACTAAAATTATTGCTATAGCAAATCAAAAAGGTGGAGTGGGGAAGACGACTACTGCAATCAATCTTGCAGCTTCTTTGGCTGTAATGGAGAGAAAGACATTGCTTGTAGATGCAGATCCACAAGCCAATGCTACTTCTGGTTGCGGAGTTAATCCTGATGAGGTAGATAAAAGTGTATATGAATGCCTTATAGATGGTTTGTCTGCAGAGGAAGCAATTGTCCATTCTTCTACGCCGAATCTTGATATTTTGCCTGCAAGAATAGACCTTGTGGGAGCAGAAGTTCAGCTTCCACAGATGGAAGACAAAGAATTTAAACTGCGAAACCTTATAGAACCGATAAAAGACGATTACGATTACATTATAATAGATTGTTCGCCTTCTTTGGGTTTGGTTACTATAAATGCTTTTGTGGCTTCCAATAGTGTTATCATACCTGTGCAATGTCAGTATTTTGCTTTGGAGGGTTTAGGAAAACTTCTCAACACCATAAAAATTGTTCAAGGTAGGTTGAATACTGAATTGGATATAGAAGGTATTTTGCTTACTATGTTTGATACTCGTCTAAGGTTAAACAGACAGGTGGCAGAAGATGTTAGACGTCATTTTAAGCAAATAGTCTTTGATACCATAATATACAGCAATGTTAAGCTTGCCGAAGCCCCTTCTCATGGTTTAAGTGTGGTTATGTATGACGCTTCTTCAACAGGAGCTATCAATTATATGAACCTTGCGAGTGAGATAATAAGCAGGGAGAAGACGCAAGACAAGGATATAGAACAGTAAAACAAATAAACAAGATAAACGAGAATATGTCAGCTAAGAAATCGCCTGCATTAGGTAAAGGATTGGAGGCTCTTTTGGGTAAGATAGAGCCTGAAATAGTGGGAAAGCAAAAGGATGTGAAGACAAGTACTGTTACTGCAGAGATAGCTTATATTCCCATATCTCAGATAAGTACTAATCCTGACCAACCAAGAAAGGATTTTGACGAAGAATCTTTGAAAGAGTTAGCTCAATCTATAGAAGCTCACGGAATTATCACTCCTATTACCGTAAATAAGAAAGGTAATAAGTACATTATCATAGCAGGCGAAAGAAGATATAGAGCAAGTAAGATGGCAGGTCTAAAAGAGATACCTGCATATATTCGTATAGTTACTTTGGAAGAGACTATGGAGATGTCTTTGATTGAGAATATTCAACGTGAAGACCTTAACTCCATAGAGATAGCTTTGTCCTTGCAAGCTCTTTTGGAACAGACAAAACTTACACAAGAAGAGTTAAGCAAAAAACTTGGCAAAAACAGAGCCACTATCTCCAATTATGTAAGATTGTTGAAACTTCCTGCAGAGGTACAGCTTGCTTTGCGTAATGATAAAATCTCCATGGGACACGCAAGGACGATAATAAATATCCCTAATGAACAAAAGCAGATAGATATAGTCCGTCAAGTTATAGCCAAAGACTTATCAGTTAGACAAGTTGAGGCTATCGTGGCTTCATTAAAGAAAGAATCACAACCAAAAGGTAGTAGTTTGAAGACTCAAGACACGTTACCAGAACAACACCTTGACTTAAAAAAATCTCTCTCTAAACATTTGGATACTATCGTTGAAATAAAACGTTCAAAACGCGGCAAGGGAAGTATTGTGATACCTTTCTCCAATGACAAAGATTTTGAAAGAATATCTCAACTATTGAATAAATAGCAATGAAAAGGCTTGCTCTTTTTCTAATATTCTTCTTTTCATTCTCCTTAGTCTTCTCACAGGAGGGTAAGGACACAGTTATTAAGCTGAGTACATTAAATACCATGCCTAACAATACTGTGAATGATGATAATATTCAGATTGAAAAAAAACATTCACCAGGAAAAGCAGCCTTATTTTCTACTTTCGTTCCCGGCTTAGGTCAGATATATAACAAACAGACTTGGAAGACACCTATAATATATGCAGGCTTAGGCACATTAGTCTATTTTGCTATAAGCAACTGCAGAAATATGAATAAGTTCAAAGACGAGTACTATAATAGAATAAATGGTAGCGGTACTCTCTTGCAGGACTATACAACATATTCCGATGAAAGCATCTATTCACTGTATAATGCTTACAAGGATAACTTTCATCTTATGGTTATTCTTGGTGTGGCTTTGTATGCAGCACAAATATTGGATGCATACGTCTATGGCTATCTTTTCAGTTATGATATCTCCGAAGACATATCCTTAAACATTATGCCTTCTTTCCTTCCATCTATATATGCAGGTAAGGTTATCAATACTTTAGGACTTTCTTTTAATATAAAATTCTAAAAAAACTAAGTTAAAATATTTGTTTTTGATTAAATTTTATTAATTTTGCACATTACTAAAATGATATATAACACAATCCTTTTTAGATTATGATTCATCCTTCAGTATCAATAATAACAGTTTGCTACAATGCAAAGGACTTGATAGAGCCTACGATTAACAGCGTTAGGAAACAGAACTACGACAACTTTGAATACATTATTATAGATGGAGATTCCAATGATGGAACCAAGGAGATTATAGAGCAAAACAGAGATGCAGTAGATCAATATCTATCAGAGCCAGATAAAGGTCTTTATTATGCAATGAATAAAGGTTTGGATTTAGCAAAGGGAGATTATGTTTGGTTTATAAATGCTGGAGATAGAATACCACATCACAACACCTTGCAGAAAATAATGGACTCTTCTTATCTAAGACAGGATATTTACTATGGCAGGACCAAGATAATTAACAAAGAAGGAGAAGTTATAGGGAAACGAAGACTTAAAGAGCCTGAAGTATTAACTAAGGATAGTTTTCTAATGGGAATGTTGGTTTGTCATCAAGCAGCTATTGTTAAACGTTCTCTTGCTCGCCATTATAATACTAAGTATAAGATTACAGCCGATTATGATTGGCTTTTATATGCTATTGAAAAAGCTGACCCTACATTAGTAAGACATTCTAAACGTACTTATTGTTATTTTCTTGAAGGTGGGGTATCACGAAAGAAAATGTGGCAAGGCAATCGAGAAAGGTATCAGATAATGATAAAACATTATGGTTTGTTTAAGGCAACACGCTACAATATCATTATGACTTTTAGATTTTTGAAAGACAAAATAAAAGGAACACCAATGACCTAACAATGTTTTTTGGCATTTGTTAGAGTTTTTTAATTAAAAATACAGAGACTATGAATTTATTAGAAAACAAAGTGGCCTTGGTAACAGGAGCCTCAAAAGGAATAGGAAAACAAATTGCTTTGGCATACGCAAAAGAAGGAGCAATGGTTGCTTTCACTGATTTAAACAGAGATCAAGTGATGGAAGAAACAGAAAAAGAACTACTTTCTCTTGGAGTTAAAGCCAAAGGATATGCTTCCAATGCAGCATCTTTTGAAGATAGTGAAAGAGTTGTAGAAGAAATTGTAAAAGAATTTGGAAGAGTGGATATATTAGTTAATAATGCTGGTATAACAAAAGATAATCTGCTTATGCGTATGACAGAAAAAGATTGGGATGCTGTTATTGCAGTAAATCTAAAGTCTGTCTTTAACTTAACACATGCTGTTCAAAAGTATATGATTAAGCAAAGAGGCGGTTCTATCATCAATATGAGTAGTGTTGTCGGTGTTAGTGGAAATGCAGGTCAGGCTAATTACTCTGCATCTAAAGCTGGTATTATCGGATTTACAAAATCTATAGCAAAAGAACTTGGAAGCCGAAATATACGTTCTAATGCTATCGCTCCAGGATTTATTATTACAGATATGACTGCTAAGATTCCAGAAGAAGCACGCAAGGCTTGGGAAGCACAGATTCCTATGCGAAGAGGCGGACAGCCAGAAGAAGTAGCAAAAGTTGCTGTCTTCCTTGGTTCTGACTTGGCATCATACGTTAGTGGTCAGGTTATCCACGTTTGTGGTGCAATGAATTGTTAAGAAGTATAAATATAAACACACAATACAATGAATAATAAAAAATTTGATCCAGCAATGGCTATCAATGCTGTTGCAGAAGTTTCAGCAGAAAGAGGAGTCAATCCTAATATTAATGATTCTGCTACCTTTACTTTTCCTAAAGGACAATTAATGACAGATACTTTCCACGGAGAAGCAGAAGGCTTTTTCCTATATTCTCGTCATTGGAATCCAAGTAATATGGCTTTATGTAAAGCTCTTGCTGCTATGGAAGGAACTCAGGCTGCTTGGGCTACAGGTTCAGGTATGGCTGCAATAACTTGTACTTTGATGGAATTGGCAAAAGCAGGCGATCATATTGTTGCTTCAATGACAGTTTATGGAGGAACTTTTGCTTTCTTGAAAAACTACATTGTTAATTATGGAGTAGAGGTTACATTCGTAGATACTACAAATTTGGAAGAAGTACGTAAGGCTTGCAAACCAAACACAAAAGTTATCTATACAGAGACTATGTCTAATCCTCTATTGAGAATAGCTAACGTTCCAGAACTTAGAAAGATAGCAGATGAGTTTGGAGCAAAATTGGTTGTAGATAACACTTTTACACCAATGGTTTTCTCTCCTTATCAATTGGGTGCGCATATTGTTGTCTATTCTATGACAAAATATGTTAATGGTAAGAATGACTGTGTTGCAGGTGCTATCTGTGCAGATGCAGACTTTATCAATGCTTTGATAGACGTTAATAATGGAACCGCAATGTTGTTGGGACCTGTTTTGGATTCATTCCGTTCAACATCTATCTTGAAGAACTTATATGACCTTCATATAAGAATGAAAAAACACTCAGAGAATGCGATGTATCTTGCTGAGAGATTCAAAGCACTTGGCATAAAAGTAAATTATCCTGGTATGCCAGAGCATATAGACCACGACCTAATGGTTAAAGAATACAACGAGCAATTTGGTTTCGGTGGTATGATAGCTATAGATTTGAAAACAGCAGAAAGAGCTAACGCATTTATGGAAAAGATGCAAGAAAAAGGTGTTGGCTATCTTGCAGTTTCTTTGGGATTCTTCCGTACTTTGTTCTCTTGTAGTGGTAAATCAACTTCAAGTGAAGTACCTCAAGAATATCAAGATAAGATGGGTATGTCAGAAGGATTAGTTCGTTATTCAGTAGGTTTGGATAATGATATGTCAATGACGTTTGAAAAGATAGAAGAAGCTCTTAGAGAGTTGAAGTTTATATAATTTAAGTATATTAAACAAAAAAGGTGCATAGGTATTTAACTTATGCACCTTTTGTTTTATATATGAATTGTGTTTATTTTAGTGTCTTGACATCAAAATTAAAGTATGTGTCAGGGAATGGCTCATCTTTTAGAGTAAAGTGCCACCATTCAGAGTCCAAAGGTTTGAATCCGTGTTTAAGCATAGCGTTTCTAAGAATCATACGATTGTTGTATTGTTCTGTTGTTATCGTTGCTTTATGGTCAGGATGAGATTCTTCACCGAAGAAGTCAAAAGTACCTCCCATATCTAATTCTTTTTCTGTGTTCATATCAAATAGGGTCAAATCAATAGTAGAACCTCGCGTATGACCGCTTTTTGCCATTATATAATCTTGTTCAAACAATACGTCTTTGTTAAGATTTGGATAAAAGTATTGTTTCATAGAAGTGTCAGAAATGTCTTTAGACCATCTTACGAAATGATCAACTGCTTTTTGAGGGCGATAAGCATCGTAAATCTTTAAGCGGTATCCCATCTTTTTTACTTCTTCACTTACTTCTTTTAGAGCTTTTGCAGCCTCTTTGGTCAGTAAAGCCACAGGTTCCATGTATCCGTCTATTCTCTTGCCGACAAAGTTATAGGTTGAATAATAACGAATCTCTAAGATAACATCTGGCACAGCTTCTGCAATCATTACAAAGTTTTCGCTGCCGTCTTTTTCTGTACTTAAACTTGAAGGCGTTGTTTTTTCTGTTTCTTTGTTTGAGCAATTGACAAATAATATTGCAAACAAAGAAACAAAGGTGATAAAATACAATTTTTTTCGCATAATTTATAGTTTTTTTTGATGTTTAATAATTGATTTCAAAATCACTAACACTTTATTTGGCAAAGCGTAGGTGTCTTTTTCTTGTTTGTTTTAGATCTTTTCGAGCCTTACGAGTAAGACGGTAATTGTATGCAAAGAATGTAGTCGTCAGATATATTGCTACCTGAATCCATAGAGCAAAGTGTTCTGAACTTATTTCAAACATAGATGCTCCCATCGTGTTCATTCTTATATATCCATTGGAAGCCAAGGTTGAAGGGAAAATATAAGAGAATGCTCTCCAAAAATCAGGCATCGCTTCTCTTGGCCAAGAAAATCCACTCATCAAAAGAATAGGTATGGACATAAAAATATAGACGGGTATGGCATTTTCTCTGTGATAGAACATTGTAGATATTGTCATTCCTAACAGAATACTTGCAAACAGGAATGGAACTATAAACCAAAACAGTTCAACAGGAGAAGACATGAGAGAAGGAAGGTTAAACAGATGAGGAATAATTATGAGCAGATAGATACTAATAGGTATGTAGACTAAGAAAACGGCTAATGCTCTTCCGAAAATAATACGAAACAAACCTCTATAATGAACATTGTTTGGTGTTAAATCTCTCCATTTGCTTCGTTCTGTAGTCTTTCCAGCCATCATTCCTATACCCATGAATATGGTTTGTTGAATAAGAATGATTAAAACTATAGGAGAAATAAAAGAAGGATAGCCTCCAGGATTGTATAGTACGGCTTCTTGTGGAATGAATTTTCTTACACTTCTCACAGCGTCATCGTATGTTGAACCTTTTGCTATCAGTCCTTTTGCTTCTATCTCATAGCCCATTGTTCTGGAAACGTATGCAGTAGCAACAGAAAGATTTCTATACCAAAAGAAAGAAGAAACATCTGCAAAAACATTTATATGAGTTTGTTTTCCTGTGTTTATATCATAAGAAAAAGATTTAGGAATATTTATAATTCCATGAACTTTGCCATGTTTTTGCAAATCTTTTGCTTCAAGCATAGAAATACATTCATATTTGACTTCTACTTCAGGTGTAGCATCAATCATTCTTATGTATTTTCGGCTTAAAGAGGAATGGCTGTTATCAACTATTGCGATTGGAGCGTCTCTTAATGCTTCCTTATTATAAATAAAGCATACTGCCAAAGGATAAACTAAGGTTGCAATAAAGAATATAATCAAAACACCTGCATCAGTGAAAATACCATACAACTCTTTCCTAAGGATATAGAACATATCCAGCCAAGCCATACGGTTTTCCTTTAATGCTTTCTTTATATTATTGAAATTTAAACTTATTTTCATTATGATATTTTTTCTAAATCTGTATTAATCTCTTTCATAATCAAGTTTGATTGCCACCGATTTTATTCTCATAATTACAATAAACGGAACTAACCAGAAAATCATCAGATATACAAACGGCATAATGTTTTCCAAGAAAGGCAACCCGTTTATTTGAACATTACAATATAGTTGATAATATTGTCTAAGTGGATATAAGAAAGTGAAAGGTTTGACAGCTGGAAGCATTGCTTCATTAGGATAAGTAAAGCCTGTAAGAGTAAAACTCATAACTCCATAGAAAGCAGTAATACTTAAAGCAGTACGCATAGAAGGAAAGACTCCTAAGATCAATATTCCCATTGCCTGATAGGAAATAATGGTAAACATAGCTCCAAGATACATAATCACAGGATTACCTTCATTAGGAAATCCCATAATTCTTTCCATAACTATTTCACTTATTATGATCATAAAGGTGTAGAGTAGAGTGTAAGGAAGAAGTTTTGCACTTAAAGCCGTTAGGATATTTCTCTTGCCAATTACTAACCATCTACGAGAAGAAGCATTCTTGAGTTCTATACCTATAGCATAGACAGTACAAATCATAGCCATAATAAAGATGATTCCTGGCATCATAATGGAAGTAAGATACAAAGCATAATTCAAAAGAGGATTAGCAATAATATGTACATCATTAGAGATAGGATTAACTTGAGCCATTGCCTGAGTAGAGCTCTCACCTTTCATAAGACGCATTTTAAGATCTGCACCTATGGATATAGTAGTAAGGGTAGTGTTTATTTCTTTCATAATCAAAGAAGAACCAAGATAATGCGCATATTCAGTATAGAAATTTACTATTGGTGCTTTGCCGGAATAAACATCTTTTTCAAAATTTCTTGGAATAATAACAAAAGCATAAACTTCTCCTTGTTGCATCTTGTTTTTTGCACTTTCGTATGAAGATAGTTTATATTTTACTTCACACATTTGACCAGCGGAGATAGTTCTTGAGATGGTTCTTGAAAGAGTTGAATTGTCAAAATCAACAATCGCAACAGGCATCTGATTAGGAACTCCCTGGTTAAGAAAAGTTGCAAAGAAAATTATTACTAAAGTTGGAATAATCACCGTCATCATAAGATAGATAGGGCGAGAAACCATTCGCCTTAACTCTCTTTTGACAACTTGTAAAAATCCTTTTTTCATTCTTTTTGCTATTAAAAAAGTTGTTGAACAAAGTGTGTGTTACTTCATTTTAGTCCAATTGACGATTATGCTCATACCTGGACGTAAGCCACTGATTTTTTCTGTTGGAACGGCTCTAACTTCAAATGTTTTTGTATCATATTCATCTGTCAGCTTTGTTGCTTTCCATGTAGCGTAAGAAGCCTGAGCTTTTATGAAATTGACTTTCAGTTTGATTTCTTTTCCGTTCATTGCAGGGACTTTAGCCGTAAGAATAGTACCCATCTTTATCTTGCTAAGAAGGTTTTCTCTGACATTGAAAGTAACCCAGATATCATTCAAATCAACAATGCTCATTATTGGAGATCCTGTTCCAACAAGTTCTCCTACTTTTGGGAATATTTCAGATATTTCTCCGCTTATAGGGGCAATAAGTCTTGTTTCGTTTTGATAGGAATTCACTTCCATTACTGCACCTTTTGCTCTATTAACTTGTGCAGCAGCAGCGTCTTTGTCTTCTTGTTGAGCTCCATTCAAAGCCATTTGATATTGGCTCTTAGCTGCTTTTTCTTGAGCAACGGCAGCTTTGTATTGAGCCTCCACTTCGTCAAATTTCTGTGCAGCAACAACGCCTTTTTCGTACAAGTTCTTCATTCTTGTGTAACTCTTTTTAGCAAATTCAGCTGCAGCCTTAGCTCTTTCGTATTGTTCTTTAGCTCCCTCTATTGTTTCTTTTCTTGTGCCATTGTTGGCTTTGTTGCTAAGTGCTTTTGCGGCATTTTCTGCTGCAATGGCTTGCATTGACTTAGCCTCTATCTCAGGAGAATCTATAAAAACCAAGAGTTGTCCTTTATTAACCTGTTCTCCTTCTTGAACTCTCAACTCTAATATTCTTCCAGGTACTTTTCCGGATACTCTTATTTCGTTTGCTTCAACTTCTCCCTGCAAAAGCAATTCGTCAGGTGTTAGAATGAAGTATCCAATCACGCCTACTACGGCAATAAAAGCAACAAGTATGATGAAAGACATAACCAATGTTTTGCTTTCTTTTGTTTTTATGACCTTTTTCTTTGGTGTTGTAGTATTATTATTTAAATTTTCCATATTATTATTTTGTTTTTATCGTTTGTTTTCTTTTGTCTTTGGATTTTTAACCTTGCCTAAGGTTTGATTTAGGTAAAGGTCTGACAGCATAAGATTGATATTGGCATCAATAACTTCACTTTTTGCACTCACCCATGCGGTTTGAGCAGCCATAAGGTCAGAAGTAGAAATCACACCTTCATCAAAACCAAGTTGAGCTTGACGCAAATTCTCAGTAGCGTGTTCCATATTGTTGTTGGCTATGATATTCTGCTTCACGGCTTCGTTTCTTGAATTTTGTTTCATATTTGCTTGCAGTTCCATCTTCTCTACTGCTTCATCACGAGTAAGTTCTGCTATTCTTAGTTTGTGTTTTGCAGCATTCAGAGTATGTATTCTTTCTCCAAAATGGAATATCGGCATAGTAACTCCAACTCCAATCATGAAAGAACCTTTGAAACTTTTGTCAAAACCATTGAAAATACTTGGATTAGAAACAATATAGTTGCCTTGTGCAACAATATTAGGCATAAAACGAGAACGAGCAATGTTCAATTCGCTTTTTGCTATATTTACACTTTCTTCCAACATCATAGATTCTGGTCTTAATGCGACATCATTCTTAATATCATTGTTTTCCACTAAGTCAAAACTATTGCCATCTTCATTGTAAACCAAGGTATATTCATAGTTAAATTCCATTCCGCAGATTTGATTTAAATACATCTTGGCAAGTTTTAATCCGTTCTCTGCTTTTGTCAGAGTCATCTCGCTTTCGTTTAGTTTGACTTTAACTTTCAAAAGTTCAGCATTGGTTACAACACCTTCATTGAATAATTGTTCCACATCGTTGTAGGTTTTTTGAAGAAGGTTGTTGTATTCCTGAGCCAACTCTCTTTTTTTCTGTAAAGAAACCACTCTCCAAAAGGCTTCATCCACTTGAATCAAGACGTTGATATTGTCGTTGTCGTTCTTTATTCTTGCGATGTTTTCGGCTGCTTTACTTATTTTGTATAACTCAACTATTTTTCCACCCATAAAAATAGGTTGTGTAAAGCCTATGCCTGCAACAAAAATATCCGACATATCAAAAGTTAAGGCGTCTTTTGGAAGATATGCAACGTGCTTAGGAATCATTTCGTTAGGGTTTGTTGTTATGTTGCCATTACGGTCAATAGGATAACCCATAGCATTAGTATATACATCCACATCACCTTTTGTTGGGTCAAGGTTGTATGTGAATTTGCCATTAGCGTCTAAACTTCCTACAGGCAGAGTTGCATCCTCGCCAAGAACAGACATTTCGTCTCCTCGGGTATTGTGCATATAGGTTCCCATTGCATTAAAGTTAGGTAGGAATTGTGTAAATGCAGCCTTGCGAGTACTTATTGCAGCTTGCAGTGTTTCCTCTGAGATAAGACTTGCTTTGTTGTGTTTTAAAGCCATTGATCTACAAGAATCTAATGTAAGTTCTTGAGAGTGAAGGCTTGCACTATAAACTATAAAACACAGAAAACAAATCCAAAAGATTCGCATATTTATTTTCATAGTACTATAAATTTGTTTTAAAACGCTGAAAATACATCAAAAATTATACCATATAACAATAAAAACACTTACTTTTTTTTACTTAAATGTTTATAATATTTCCTAAATGTAAGCTTGGATAATAAAATAACTTCGTTTTAAGAAAAAAAGACTTGGTTTTAATTTTTTAAATCTTGATGTTTAGGGTGTAAAG
>R24__coassemble_806_pt1 | contig 19347 bp, 17 predicted proteins | sample R24__metabat2_high_PE_045 | metagenome-assembled genome bin R24 | reverse complement strand
AGTATTAGCATCAATAATGCTATAATTTTGTTTATTACAATATTCTTGAGGAATAGTTACAACAATTTCCAAAAGAGTATCTCCCTTGTTATTAGCAGTAGAAAAATCAAAATAAACACTATTGCTTGTATATGATAGATCATCTGCAGAGCTATTATTTTTAGAAGTTATAGAAAAAACAGACTGAGAAAGGTTATCTCTAACAGTTAAACTTCCCGAACCACTTTGTCTGTTTGTCCTTAAAAAAATATTGCAAAGATACTCAGTATTTTCTATAGAATAAGCTTTAGATATATCTATCACTGCAGTTCTAAACTCTCCATTTGTTTTATTGATAAACAAACCTCTGTTAGCGTTTGGTTTCAGAATAGATTTCCCTTTTGCTCCTTTTGTTTTTAGATAGGAATCAGGTAAAGACCAAAGGAAGTTATTATATGCTTCTGAACTTTCTATATTAGGAAATAAAGAAAAATCTTCATAATAAACTGTATCGTTTTCATATATATATAGCGTTGCATCTTCACCTATAGAATAGTTAATAGTTACGCTGTTTGCACCAACAGATTGAATACTAAAAGAACTTTGTGCAGAAGCATACAAGCACATTACTAAAACGACAATAAAAACTATTCTTTTCATATCTTTAATTTTTCTTTATTCATAAACATATAACAAGCAAAAAAAGTAGAGAAGTCTTATTTCTCTACCTTATTTAATGAAATATATAATTCGTCAAGCTGTTGTTGAGAGATAACATTTGGAGAATCACTCATCAAATCTCTGCCTGAATTATTCTTTGGAAAAGCAATAAAATCTCTTATTGAATCTGCTCCTGCAAAGATAGAACAAAGCCTGTCAAAACCAAAGGCTATTCCTCCGTGAGGTGGAGCTCCATATTCAAAAGCTTGCATTAGAAAACCGAACTGTTGTTTTGCTGATTCTTCTGTAAAGCCTAAAGCTTCAAACATATCTAACTGCATCTTTCTATCATGTATTCTTATTGAACCACCTCCAACTTCTGTTCCGTTGATTACAAGGTCGTAGGCACTTGCTCTAACATCGCCTGGAGAAGTTTTAAGTTTCTCTGGGTAGTCTTCTGGATTAGGAGCAGTAAAAGGATGGTGCATAGCATAGAATCTTTGGTCTTCTTCGCTCCACTCTAAAAGAGGAAAATCTGTTATCCAAAGCACAGCATAGTTAAATGGATCTCTCAAACCAAGTCTTTGTCCCATCTCTAAACGAAGAGAACATAATTGAACACGTGTTTTCATTTTCTCCCCTGCCATAATAAGCATAAGGTCTCCTTGTTTTGCATTGAATTTATCTGCTATTGCTTGCAAGTCTTCTTGTGTAAAGAACTTATCAACGGAAGATTTAAAAGTTCCATCATTATTATATTTAATATAAACCAAACCATTAGCACCAACTTGAGGACGTTTAACAAAATCAGTCAATCCATCAAGTTGCTTGCGAGTATATTCTGCACAACCCTCGGCTTTTATTCCTACAACAAGCTCTGCATCATCAAAAACTTTGAAATCTTTTCCTTTTGCTACATCGTTCAATTCCACAAACTGCATACCAAAACGTAAATCTGGCTTATCTGAACCATAATACTTCATGGCATCTTGCCAAGTCATACGTTGGAAAGTAGGTAAAGCAATATTTTTTTCTTCTTTGAAAAGATATTTTATTAGTCCTTCAAACAATTGTAACACATCTTCCTGTTCTACAAAAGACATTTCGCAATCTATTTGAGTAAATTCTGGCTGACGATCTGCTCTAAGGTCTTCGTCTCTAAAACATTTAACTATTTGGAAATATCTGTCAAAACCAGAAACCATAAGTAATTGTTTAAAAGTTTGAGGACTTTGAGGAAGAGCATAGAATTGATTAGGATTCATACGAGAAGGAACAACGAAGTCTCTTGCTCCTTCTGGTGTTGAACGAATAAGAAATGGTGTCTCTATTTCAAGAAAACTCTCTTTGCTAAGATAGTTTCTAACCATCATTGCTAAACGATGTCTTAGTTCAAGATTTTGTTTAACGCAATTTCTTCTAAGGTCAAGATAACGATATTTCATTCTAAGCTCATCACCTCCATCTGTGTTGTCTTCAATAGTAAAAGGAGGGGTCTTAGAAGGATTAAGTATTTCTATTTCTTTTACTTCTATTTCTATATCTCCTGTAGGTATCTTTGCATTTTTACTACTTCTTTCTCTAACAACACCTTTTGCTTGAATAACATATTCTCTTGAAAGAGTTTTTGCTGTATCCTTAATATTCTGAGAAGAAGTATCATCTACAACTATTTGAGTTATTCCATAACGGTCTCTAAGATCAATAAAAGACATACTTCCTAAGTCTCTTGTTTTTTGTACCCAACCGCTTAAAACTACATTTTGTCCTATATTTTCTTTGCGAAGTTCTCCGCAGGTATGTGTTCTATACATAGTATGTTCGTTTTATAAGATATATTACTAAATTAACGTGCAAATTTACACAAATTTTTAGGACTTTCAAAAAAAAAGTCCTAAATACTTTTTCAATAATATTTATCATAACAAAAAAGGAGATATGCTATGAATAACATATCTCCTTTAAGATTATATATTACTTTATTCTATTCCTAATAATTCTACTTCAAAGATAAGAGTTGAACCTGCAGGAATGTTTCCTACCATTTGGTCTCCGTATGCTAAGTCTGCAGGAATAAAGAAGCGATACTTACTTCCAACGTTCATCAATTGAACTCCTTCTGTCCAACCTGCAATAACTTGATTTAACGGAAATACAATGCTTTCTCCTCTTTGTACAGAAGAATCAAAGACAGTGCCATTTAACAAAGTACCATGATAATGTACTCTTACTTTATCTGTACTCAAAGGCTTTTGACCAACACCTTCTTTCAAAACTGTATATTGCAATCCCGAAGGAGTCTCAACAACGTTATCATTTTTTCTGTTATTTCTTAAAAACTCCTCCCCCTCTTTTCTTGCTTTCTGACCTTGTTCTTTAGCTTGTTTTTGACGAATAGCATTCATTTCTTGTTGCCAAGCTTGCATAACATTATTCTTTTCCTGCTCAGTAAGAAGGTTTTCATTTTTTCCCAACGCAGCATTCTTAATTGTTTCAACAAGTATATCTACATTCAAATCATATCCTTGAGAAATAATACTTCTACCTATATCTTCGCCAAGTATATAAGATACTTTATCTTTTTGTGTTTCTAATTTCATTTCTATTCTTTATATTTACTTTTCGTATTTTGCTCTTAGTCTATTTACTAATGCTATTAAGTAGCCAAGTGCTATAAAAGCTCCTGGAGGAAGGATGAAAAGAAGTATTCCATCGCTTTCTCCTATAAACTTAAAACCGAATATAGCTCCTGTTCCTAAAACTTCTCTTACTATACCAAGTATAGTCAAAGCAAGAGTAAATCCTAATCCAATACCAATACCATCAAGCAAAGAATCAAAAGCATTATTCTTGCTTGCAAAACTTTCTGCTCGTCCAAGTATAATACAATTAACAACAATCAATGGAATAAAGATTCCAAGACTTTTGTTAAGAGCAGGAACATAAGCTTGCAAAAGAAGTTGAAGGATAGTAACAAATGTTGCTATAACAACGATAAATGCAGGAATACGCACCTTGTCCGGTACAACATTTTTTATAAGAGATATAACAACGTTTGAACACATCAAGACAAACATTGTACAAACACCCATTCCTAAACCATTGATTGCTGAAGTTGTTGTTGCTAATGTTGAACACATTCCAAGCAACAAACAAAATACAGGGTTTTCCTTTATAATTCCATTAAGTACTATTTTCATTCCTTTCATTGTTGTACCTCCTATTTGTTTTGATATTTCATAAATGCGTCAAATGCCTTTTGAACTGCAGTAAGAAAAGCACGTGAAGTAATAGTAGAAGCTGTTATAGCGTCTATATCTCCTCCATCTTTAGTTGGAGAAAACTTCGTTGTTGCAGGACTTTTTCCTCTAATATCTCCTTTTGCTCTAAACCATTCTTCTGCTTTCATTCCTAAGCCCGGAGTTTCTGCTGTCTCTAAAATGGAATAATCAGAAATAGTTCCATCTTTAGCTAAACCTACCATTATTTTAAGTTTCCCTCCGTAACCATTCTTGTCATAGGTTTCTACAGCGGCTCCTATTAATTCACCATTAAGAGTTGCCGGATATATTACGAAAGGTTCGTCATAACCATCTAATTTTATTTGTTGAGGTTCTCCTATTTCGGCTTTTTTATCAGGAAGAACATTTTTTATTGCAGTATCTTTATCATTTTTCATAGTTGTGTCTATTGGCTCTTTGGTTAAAGCGTATGTTCCACAAAGCAATGCAGAAGCTAACAAAGTAACCAAAGACAAACACAAAACCATATTCTTTATTGAAGATTCTAACTTTGCCATAATTCCTCCTTATTTTTTGTATCCGAATTTATCGGTTTTAACGAATTTATTAATCAATGGAGTAACACCATTCATAATTAAAATAGCAAAAGAAACTCCTTCCGGCATAGGACCAAAACAACGGAAAACAATAGTAAGAATACCACAACCGCAACCAAAAATTATTTGTCCTTTATGTGTGATAGGAGAAGTAACCATATCTGTTGCCATAAACACAGCTCCAAGCATCATACCACCTGCAAGAAGATGATAAACAGGAGCAACGTAAGCCTCTGGATTAACACAATGTAGTATCAATGCAAAAACAAAAGCAGAACCAAGGAAAGACACAGGTATATGCCAAGTAATTATCTTTCTGCATAGCATATAAACTCCTCCAATAAGAATTGCTATTGCTGATATTTCTCCTAAAGAACCACCAACATTTCCTACTAACATATCCAAAACATTTGGCAAATTTTCTCCTCCATGTTTAATCATGCTAAGAGAAGTAGGTCCTGTTACTGTATCTGCAACCTGAGAACAGAACAAAGAACTTGGTTTTGGCCAAGCACTCATTGCCATATCTGTTGGGAAAGAAAGGAACAAGAACACACGTCCTACCAAAGCAGGATTGAAAGGATTCTTTCCTAATCCACCAAAGGTCATTTTACCAACACCTATTGCGATAAGAGATCCAAGGATTATCATCCACAAAGGTAAAGAGGAAGGAACGTTGAAAGCAAGCAACATACCTGTTATTACTGCTGAACCATCCGTAACTGTGGATAAATTTCCTTTAAGAAGATATTTCTGTATTACCCATTCAAAGAAAAGGCAAGATGCTACACTGACCAAAGTCAAAAGCAAAGCATTGATGCCAAAAAAGTAAATGCTGACAAGCAATGCTGGTAACATCGCAATGACTACACCCCACATTATCTTTTTAGTAGACATTGTGCTATGAACATGAGGTGATCCTGAAATATTAAACACTGACATATTTTTGTATTTTTATTTTCTTAAAATTACTAACTTCAATTTTATTTCTGAGCTCTTGCTCTACGTAATGCTCCAACCTTAAACTTACCTACTCTTATCAAATCCAACAGAGGACGATTTGCTGGGCAGGTAAATAGGCAACAACCACATTCTATACAATCCATAACGCATTCCTTTTCTGCTTCTTCCCATTTATCCTGAGAACAAAGAGTAGAGAGCAATACTGGTTCTAATCCCATAGGACAAGCATCCACGCATTTTCCACAACGAATACAAGGTGTAGGTTCCTGACGTTTTGCCTCTTTTTCATTCATTACAAGAATGCTTGATGTTGTCTTAACTGTTGGAGCAGAAGTATCCATTATAGCTTTACCCATCATAGGACCTCCACTAATAAGTTTGCCTGTATCTTCTGGCAATCCTCCACAATAATCTATGATTTCTTGCAAAGGTGTTCCAACTCTAACTAAGAGATTTTTCTGATTTTCTGGTCTTACACTCTTTCCTGTAAATGTAAGAACGTTATCAATCAAAGGACGGTTCTTCTGAACTGCATAATAAATAGCCAAAGCAGTACCTACATTATCCACAACACAACCAACTTCAATAGGAAGTTTGCCACTTGGAACTTCTCTTCCTGTCAAAGCGTTGATAAGTTGTTTTTCTGCTCCTTGTGGATATTTTAATTTCAAAGGAACTATCTCTGTACCATTATATTTTTTTGACATTTCTGTCATTATTCTTATTGCCTCAGGTTTATTATTCTCTATACCAACAAGAGCAGTATTTATCCCCAAAGCTTTCTTCATGATTTCTATACCAATGAATATTTCCTCGGTATTTTCTATCATGATTCTGTTGTCAGAAGTAAGATAAGGCTCACACTCTACTCCATTTATAATAAGGTATTCGGCTTTCTTGCCTTCTGGTATCATATACTTAACATTTGTAGGGAAGGCCGCTCCTCCCAAACCTACGATACCACAATCTTTCATTCTTTGAACAATATCCTTTGCTTCAAGAGTTATTTCTCTTTTTATATCTGGAGTTGTATCTATTCCTTCTTCCCATTCATCTCCTTGAACATCTATATATATAGCTGGCTTTTTAAAACCATTGAAATCTGTTGCAACATCTACCTTTGTAACAGTCCCAGAATAAGGAGAATGTGTATTTGCACAAATAAAAGCTTCTGCTTTTGAAAGAAGAGTACCTACTTTTACTTTATCTCCTTTTTGTACTAAGCAAGTAGCAGGAGCTCCAAGATGTTGAGATACAAAAACTACTGCCTTTTTGGTAAGAGGAAATACTTCTATCTTGTTGTTTGAAGCAAGTTTGTTTTCCTCAGGATGAACACCACCTCTGTTAAATGTTTTCATTCTTGAACTCCTTTCTCTTCAGTGTTATTATTTGTTTGTACTTGTGTTGTTTCTACCTTCTGCTCAACAGGTACTTCTGCCTTTGGTTTAGCAGGAGGGAAATTAACAGCATGTATTGCTCCTGTAGGACACTCTGCAACACATTTTCTACACATTTTACATTTATTGAAATCTATATATGAAAGATTATTCTCTATTGTTATTGCTCCAAAAGGACAAACTTTCTCACACTTTCCACAACCTATACAAGCCACATCACAATTTTTCTTTGCAGCAGCTCCTTTTTCCTTATTTATGCAGGAAACAAAGACCCTTCTTCCTTTTAGACCTTTTTTTCTAAGTTCTATAACTCCTCTTGGACACGCTTTAACACATGCTCCACAAGCAACACATTTTTCCTCATCCACTTCAGGTAATCCTGTTTCTGGATTAATATGTAAGGCATCGAATTTACAAGCTTTTGAACAATTACCTAAACCTAAACAACCAAAAGAGCAACCTCCTTCGCCTGCAAAATTTTGATTTGCAACAAAACAATCCATTGCTCCATCATATTCTACTTTCTTATGAGTGTTGCATTTACCGCCGTTACATCTCACAACAGCAATCATTGGTTCAGACTCTGCGGCTTGTAATCCCATAATTTCTGCAACTTGTGCCATAACAGGAGCTCCTCCAACAGGACAAGCTTTTCCTTCCAAGTTTTCTGCTTTAACGATAGCTTCTGCTAAAGCCCTACAACCAGCAAAGCCACACCCTCCACAATTTGCTCCAGGTAGTTTCTCTGCAACCAAATCAATACGAGGATCTTCTATAACTTTGAATTTCTGTGCTACTAAGTACAAAACCAATGACAAGACAACGCCTGCCACAGTTAAGGCAATAACACCATAAATAATAATTGTTCCCATAGTCTTTTCTACTTAAAAACTTTAAATATCAATTTGCAAAAATAATAATTTTTTCAGGAAAAGAAATATTTTGGAGGAAATAATTTAAAATTTTAACATTTTCATGCGTTAAAAAGTTGTTGAATTTGGACAAAAAGAGTTGATAAAAAAAGAGTTGATTTTAAAAAATTAAAACCAACTCTTTTGGTGCAAAAGACTAAGTCTTTTACATAAAAAGATCAACTCTTTTTTCTGAGCAATTAACTCTTTTGAACAAAGTAATTAATTTATTGGTTAAACTACAATAAAAACACCGTTTTCTCGTTTGGATATTAAATCTGTTTGTAAAGTAGTTTTGTGAAAAATGCAGAAAAAAGAAGTAAATATTTTTATTCCTTGCTGTGTGGATGAGTTCTATCCTTACATAGCCTTTGACCTTATAGCTTTAGTTGAAAAATTGGGTTTTAAGGCTAATTATAATACAGAACAGACATGCTGTGGAAGGGTTTTATATGATAATGGTAATTGGAAAGAAGCAAAAGCCGTAGGAGAAAAATTCATAGAAGATTTTTCGGGTTACTCTTCTATTGTTACCTGTTCTGCTACTTGTGTCGGATATGTTAAAAACAATCTTGGAAAACTATTTTATAATACTTCTTATCACAATTCTTACAAATCTTTAGCAGAGAGAATAATGGATATCTCTGAGTTTATCCACGTCAGTAAGCCCGATTGCAATATTGGAGCAGAGTTTCCGTTTAAAGTTTTCTTACACAATAACTGCAAATCCTTAAACGAATATGACGTACAGGAAGAAGTAAGGTTTATTCTCGACAAAGTTAAGGGTCTGCATCTTGTGAATGAAGAAAGATGTGATTTTTGTTGTGGCTATGGTTCAGGATTATATATGTATAATGAGCCTGTTAGCACATTCCTTACAAAAAGAAAAATTGAAAAAGCTTTGTCTTTAGGTGCAGAATATATAACCTCAACAGATACTACTTGCCTTATGCAAATGGATAACTATATCCGTAAAAACAATTTAAACATAAAGACAATTCATTTGGTAAGTCTTCTAATGTATTCCTCCAAAAAAGACAATGAATAATATTTGGCTTTCTGATAGACCTTTTAATGCCTATTCTTCTTATATGAAAAGAACTTTTGGACAAAGAATCCAAAAACTTAGTATTGATGCAGGTTTTACTTGTCCAAACAGAGATGGAACGATTTCTAAGAACGGCTGTACCTTTTGTTCCAATGAAGCATTCAATCCTTCTTATTGCAGAGAATTTTCTTCTATTACGCAGCAGATTAATGAGGGGATAAAGTTTCATCAGTGGAGATATAAGAGAGTGAAACAGTATTTTGCTTACTTTCAAGCCTATTCCAACACTTACGCTCCAATAGAAATTTTAAGACAAAAATATGAGCAAGCTCTTTCTCACGAAAATATTTGCGGACTTGTAATTGGAACAAGACCTGACTGCATTGACAGAGAAAAACTACAATATCTGCAAGACCTTAGTAAAGATTATCACATTATAGTTGAACTTGGAATAGAAAGTTGTTATAACAAAACCCTTAAAGCTATAAATAGAGGTCATTCTTTCAAAGATACAAAACAATCTCTTGAACTTTGCAAAGAATATGGACTGAAAACAGGAGGTCATATTATTTTTGGATTGCCTACAGAAACAAGGCAAGAAATGTTAGAAGAAGCAGATATTATCTCTTCTTTGCCATTAGACACAGTAAAATTTCATCAACTGCAAATACTAAAAAACACTACAATGGCAGAAGATTATAAATTAAATCCTCAGAAATACAATCTTTTTACTTTTGAAGAATATAAAGATTTTATTATTTCATTTCTTGAAAGACTAAATCCAAATATTGTTATAGAAAGATTTGTTTCTGAAGTCCCTCCAAGATACAATGTCTTGTCTGCTTGGAGCAATCTAAGAAATGAGGAAATAGTTTCAGAGATAGAACAAGAAATGATAAAACGAAATACTTTTCAAGGAAGACTTTTTAATCACAACAAATAGATCTATGAAAGAATATCTTTATGGCAAAACATTGAATGAGTTACAAATTTTGGTAGAAAATTTTAACCAAAAGAAATTTGTAGCAAAGCAAATAGCAGAATGGTTATATAAAAAAGATATAACCAAAATAGAAGATATGACAAATTTATCAAAGTCTTTTAGAGAAGAACTTGCAAAGGAATATTCTGTTGGTTTGCAACCATACATAAAGGTTTTGACTTCAAAAGATGGCACAAAAAAATACCTTTTCCAATATTCTGATGATGTTTTCGTGGAAGCTGTTTCTATTTTTGACAAAGAAAGAGTTACCCTCTGTATTTCTACACAAGCAGGTTGCAAAATGAATTGTGATTTTTGTGCAACAGGCAAGCAAGGTTTTCAACGCAATCTTACCACTAATGAAATATTAAACATTTTTCGCTCTATAGATGAGTTTTCCTCCATAAAGAATATTGTGTATATGGGAATGGGAGAACCTTTGGATAATTACGCAGAAGTAAAGAAGAGTTTAGAAATCTTGTGTTCCGATTATGGCTATGGCTTTTCTCCTCACAGAATAACCGTATCCACAGCAGGATTTTTGCCTTTGTTGGAAAAATTTTTGACAGAAACAGAGGTGGATGTTGCTATTTCTCTACATAATCCTATCCCTGAGGAAAGACAAAAAATTATGCCTATTGAAAAAGCATATCCCATTGAAAAAACAATAAGAATTCTAAAACATTTTGATTGGACAAAACAGCGTCATCTAACATTTGAATATATTGTGTTTGATTCGTTAAACAATGAACCTAAGCACGTAAATGCACTCGCAAAATTGTTGAATGGGCTTTCGTGTAGAATAAACTTAATTCCTTTTAATACTATGCCTAACACCATATACAAAGGAGTGACAATAGAACAAATGAGTAATTTTAAAAACTTATTGAACAAAAAAGGAATACTTACTACCATTAGAGACTCTAAAGGACAAGATATTATGGCGGCTTGTGGATTGCTATCTACTAAGAATAAAAACAATAGTTAGTTAAAAGATTTCTGTTTTCTGAGTATAATTGGAAATATCTCTCCAAAAAAGATTTCCCTCTGTATTATTCTATAATGGGGTTTATATATATCGTGGTAAATTCTTGAATGTACCCAAGCATATCTGCCCTGCTGAATTAATTTCTCTATATAAAGACTATCTTTTTGAAAATCCTTTAATCCAAGATTCATATTTGAAATTATACGACATCTTTCTCGCCACTCCTGTTGCCATTCTGAAAAAGAGATTTTTGTATTTATAAGTTTAGATGAACGAAGAAAACAATCGGCAAGCGTTTCCTTGGTTATAATACTATCTTGGATAACATTAAGATAGACACGGATAAAATTGCCCTCTAATCCACAGAATTCAAAATATGGAGTAGAAAGGTGTTCCATTGAAGTAAGTTCTTTATCAAGATAATTCATCACACTTTGAATATCTTCTACTAAATGTTCTGGACCAAAAACGTCTTGAAAACTACTCTTATATAAATCTGCAAGTTGGCTCAAAGGATATTCTCGTAATTGACTTGCGACAAAGGTTTGAATCTTTTCTTGTTTGTCTTGCTGTGCTTGTAAGTAAGACAAAAGAACACAACAAATCACTAATAATATTAAACTTCTTTTCAACATAAGATTTTTTATTATGACTAATACACAGCGTTTAAAGATTTTACATCAATTCTCCTCTTGAAGCGTCTTGACGAATAAAAATAAAGAGCATAAGAGTAAAAGACCATAAGGACGAACCACCATAGGAAATAAACGGAAGAGGAATGCCGATGACGGGTAATAAACCTATGGTCATCCCTATATTAACAAAAAAGTGAAAGAAAATAATACCAGCTATTCCATAACCATATATGCGAGCAAAATTACTACGTTGTCGCTCTGCCACTTTTATTATTTTGACACAAAGCCACACAAACATAAAAACAATAATAACGGAACCAACAAAGCCCCATTCCTCTCCTATCGTACAGAAAATAAAATCAGTGTCCTGTTCTGGGACAAAATTAAACTTAGTTTGAGTCCCTTGCAAGAAACCTTTCCCAAACATTCCTCCTGAGCCTATTGCTATTTTTGATTGATTTACATTATAACCAACACCTTTGTAATCCTGTTTCTTTCCTAAAAGTACTTCTATTCTGTCTTTTTGATGAGATTCTAAGACTTCGTTATAACCGAACTTTACTCCTAAAACAACCAAGGAACAGAAAACAAAAATACCAAAGAAATAAATGAATTTAGCTTTACGATTGCGTCGGTGTATAATAAAATAAGAAATCAAAGCTATTATGGCTAAAGAGATTATAAGAATATAAGGATTAAGCAATAAAGCTAAAACAAATAAAACTATAGCCCCTGCTCCAAGTATAAGCACATAAGAAGATAAGCCCTCACGAAACAAAACAAAAATAAACGATAAAAAGACTAAGGCTGAACCAGTATCATTCTGTAACAACACCATAGTCATTGGTAAAAAAACAATCCCGATAGCAGTAAGTTTTGTTTGCCAATTGTTCATATCAACATTTATTGCTGAAAGAAACTTCGCTAAAGCCAATGCTGTTCCTATCTTGGCAAACTCCGATGGCTGTATTCCAAAATCTCCAATACCAAGCCAACTTCTTGCTCCTTTGGTAGTAGAACCCACAACGAGGACTATCAACAGCATAATAATACAAACAGCATAGGCGAGATAGGATGTCTGAGAAAAAAACTTAGGATCTGTTACCAAAACAAATAAAGCAATAACTAAAGATGCTGCAATCCAAATCATCTGTTTTCCATATCTGCAAGAAAAATCCCAAATGCTTGAATGTTCTCCATCATATACAGCTGCATAAATGCTAATCCAACCTACTAACACAAGGAACAGATAAGCAAAAATAAGTTTCCATTCTATATACTTAAATATATTGTTTGTTCTTCTTTCCATTCTCTTTATTCGCTTAAAGAATTAGCATTTGAAACGGATTTCTTTACAGAACGAGATTTTTTATTAGCTTTACTTGTCTTTACATGACCACCTCTAAGAGGTAGAGCCTGACAAGGAGCTGCTTCCATATATTGTTTTTCTATATCAACTCGTTCCACTTCTCTTTTTATATATTTTTCTATTATTAATCCTGCAATAGGTGCAGCCCAAGTGCCTCCACCTCCTCGTGCATTTTCTACATAAACAGATACTGCTATCTTCGGATTGTCTTTTGGTGCAAAAGAAATAAATACAGAATGGTCTGCTCCTATGTTTTCTGCCGTTCCTGTTTTTCCACACACATTTAAACCTGGTACATCTGCTCTTCGTCCTGTTCCTCCTGCTTCATGAACAACACCCCACATTCCCTCTACTGCAATATTCCACCAAGAAGAAGCTATCAGTGAATAATGCTTTTCAACATATTTTTTATAAACTTCTCTGTGTTTTTCATCACCAAAAGCTTTTACAACATGAGGAGTAATATACCAACCTCTATTTGCAACCAAAGCAGCAAAATTAGCCATCTGTATAGGAACAACCATAACCTCTCCTTGACCTATACTGTTGGAATAGATAGTATAAAAGTTCCATCCAGAAGGATACCACTTGTTATAAAAACTTGTATCTGGTATGTTTCCGCTTGTTACATTAGGCAAATCAATCTCCATCTTTGTTCCAAAACCCATACGTTTCATCGCTGCTGTCCAAAGAGCAAGTCCGTATTTGCTGTCTATTTTTCCTGTCTTAGGATTTTTTTGTTGTACTTCTCTTTGAAATACTCTATAGAAATAAGGATTACAAGACATCTTTATAGCATCTCTTACTCGTGCAGCAGATGGATGATTATGGCAACCCACTAACCCTTTATCGCATGGGAAACCTGTCCCTTCTGTTATAACTCCCATATCTAAAGCGACCAAAGCTTGTGCTACTTTAAAGATACTTCCAGGAGGATATTGTGCCATAAGAGCCCTATTAAACAAAGGCTTTGCTATATCATCAGCAAGAACTTTATAGTTTTTACCCCTTTCTCTACCCGCTAAAAGATTTGGATTGTAAGATGGAGCAGAAACAAAGCAAAGTATTTCTCCTGTAGATGGTTCAATAGCAACAATAGAACCACGTTTGTTTTTCATTAATGCTTCCGCATATTTTTGTAATTCAAGATCTATTGTAGAATAAAGATTTTTACCAGCAATAGCTGGCTCATCATATTTTCCATTTTGAAAAGAACCTTTTTCCCTATTATGTACATCAACAAGAGTTACTTTACTTCCCTTTACTCCTCTCAATACTCCTTCATAACTCTTTTCTATACCACTCATACCTATATAATCCCCTCTTTTATAATAAGGTTCTTCTTCAATTTTCCTTTCATTTACCTCGCCAATATAACCTAAAACAGCTGCAGCCACACTATCAGGATAGGAACGTATGGTACGCTTTTGAGCATAAAAACCATGAAAAGTATATAATCTCTCCTGAAGGGTTGCAAAATCTTCTTTTAAAATTTGTTTCTCAAAAGAAGATGGAGCATACATAGAGTATTTTTTTGCTTTCTCCATCTTTTTTATAAAGTCCTCTTTCGTTATCTTAAGCAAAGAACAAAATTCATTAGTGTCTATGTTTTTTACCTGACGAGGAATAACCATTAAATCATAAACAATCTCATTATAAACTAACAACTTGCCATTCCTATCATAAACCAACCCTCGCGAAGGATACTGTGTTACGTATCTTAAAGCATTTCTGTCTGCTAATTCTGAATAAGTATCATCAATGATCTGCAGATAAAGTAATCTTGCAGCAAAAACCAACCCTATTGCTACAAAAATTCCTATTATAACAAATCGTCTTGATGATAAAAAATTTCTCATTCCTATAAGTCAGACTAAATGACAATGCAAAATTACATCAAAAATATAAACCCATTCCCCTTACAAGCAAATTTTTATTCTGTTTTTGAGAAATGATTGAAACCTTGAGCTTTTATATCCATAGAAGTATTTTGTGGAGTGATGAGTTTTTGTCCTAAACTCTCATCTGTTATATAACCTATCACGCTTATATTTTGCTCATCTTTTATCTTGTCATAATCTTTTTGGTCTATGGTGAAAAGAAGTTCATAATCCTCTCCTCCATTCAAAGCAGCTGTTTCTGGTAATATTTTAAACTCCTCCAAAGTCTTTGTTGTTTCATAGTCTATTGGCAGTTTCTCCAAATATACCTCACAACCTACTTTGCTTGCTTTACAGATATGGAGACATTCACTTGCTAAACCATCAGAAATATCCATCATAGAAGTTGGGACAACATCCTTTTCTCTCAAGAGTTCTATTGTTTTTCTTTGTGCTTCAGGTTTTAAATGACGTTGTACAACATATTCGTATGGTTTAAGGTCTGGCTGAAAATTAGGATTTGCCATAAAGGTTGCTTTCTCTCTTTGCAAAACCAACAAACCTGTATATGCTGCTCCAAGATTTCCGGTTACACAGATAAGATCGTTTTTCTTTGCTCCACTACGTTTTACTACTTTATTTTTATCTACACTCCCTATAACCGTTATAGAAAGAAACATACCTGATTTACTACTTGTAGTATCTCCTCCAACAATATCTACATTATATTTCTTACATGCTATCCTTATTCCCTCATATAATTCTTCCAATGCCTCTAAAGTATATTTACTACTAACAGATAAGGAGATAAGTATTTGTTGAGGTGTCCCATTCATTGCATAAATATCTGAGAAATTAGAGACACATGCTTTGTAGCCTAAATGCTTTAAAGGAGTATAAACCAAATCAAAATGTACTCCTTCTGCCATAGCATCTGTAGAAACTAATATTTGTTTATCTTCATAATCCAACACTGCACAATCATCCCCTATGGACAAAAGTGTAGTAGAATTGTTGATAATATTATCTTTATTCAGTCTATCTATTAAACCAAATTCGCCTATTTCTGATAAATTTGTAAGATTATCCATTTATTTATTTTTTTACTGTCAAATATCTATTTTAGAAATTTGGAAGAGAGAAGAATAATGTTGGCAGAAGAAGTAGCCAACCTATTATTACCATTACAAGAATAAACTTCCAAGCAAATTTTAACCATTTAATATATGGAACATGAGCAACTCCTAACACCGCTATTAGAACACCAGATGTAGGAGTTATTAGATTAGTTAAGCCATCTCCAATATGAAAAGCAGTAACAGTACTCTGAAGATTAACTCCTACAATATTGGAAATTTCACTAAACATTGGCATAAGCATTGCTGCTTTTGCTGTACCTGAAGTGATGATTGCATTTAATATTGTTTGAAAACCATACATTATACTCAAAGCTCCCACTTGCCCTGTTCCATCTATTGCGTTTGAAACTCCAAAAAGCAAGGTATCAATAACCTTTCCGTCTTCCAAAATAACTATGATTCCACTTGCCAAACCCACAACCATAGCAGCGGAAAGAATGTCTTTTGCTCCAGCAATAAAAGACTGACAAAGCAAAGATGTACTTTTTCCCATTGCATAGCCACAAACTATAGCCATAGTAAAGAATAGTGCTGCAATTTCTTCAAAGCCCCAATCATAACCTATAACTCCCAAAACAAGATAGAAAATAGTAAAAAACAAGATGACTAATGAATAGACTTGAATGTTCTTTTTGCAAGCAAAGTAACCAAGAACTATATATAGAAAAGTAAAGATTGCAAAAACAATGTCTTTAGTTTCTACACCATTAACTAAACAAGAAATAAGCAATCCCACTTGTACTGCAGCAACAAGCAGATAAGTAATCCAAGTAGCCTTGGTCGTTGGAGTAATATCGCCACGTTTGGCCTCTTTTTGAGCCTTACGCCAAAAGAAATCTTCTGAATATGTAGGAGATTTTCTTGGATTGTGTTTTATCTTGTTTGCATACCAAAGCACAAAAGCAATGCCTATGCTTGTCATAACTAACCAAATAAATATTCTGTACTCTATTCCAGAAAACATCTTCAACCCTGCAATATCTTGAGCAATGCCTAATGTGAAAGGATTCAAAATACAACCCGCAAAACCTAAACCTGCCGCAAGAAAACACATACATATTCCCGTAATACTGTCGTATCCCATACTAATAGCCAAAGGAATAAAGATTGCAACAAAGGCTATGGTTTCCTCACTCATACCAAACACAGCTCCAAACAAAGAAAACATCAACATAATAAGGATAATAATCAGATTATTCACTCCTATTAGGTTAAATATCTTATATTTTGTCAGAGTATCTGACTTTTTTAGGAATGTTTGTACTCCTATATGTATCGCATTTGTTTCATTAAGTATCCAAAAAGCACCTCCAAGTATCAGAATGAAAGCAATAATGCCAGGAGTTCTTTGAAAACCTTTGAAAAAAGCAGACATTATCTGCCAAACTTGAGGAGAAGACTCTTCATAATGGAAAGTATTCGGCACTATCTGATTAACTACTTTCCCTGAAGCGGTAACTTGTTCCACTCTGTTAAACTCTCCTGATGGAACAAGCAAAGTACATACTGCCGCCAAGATTATCAGGCAAAAAATTATAGCGTATGTATGTGGTATTTTCTTAAACATGATACTTTATCTTTTAGATTATACTAATATATGCTTGTGCAAAAGTAATACATTTTTGTTAATTATTTGCATATATGATACATATTTTGTACCTTTGCAACCTTTAACTGTCTTAATACAAGACTATTTTACCTTATTGTTATACTTTTTATAATACAAGAAATGAAAAGAATAGAGATATTTTTAATCTTAATTTTAGTTAGTTTTAGTGCTGTTTGTCAAAATCACAGCCTTTGTGCAAAAAAAGGCATCGTTAAGAACGCATATAACTTTTGGGTTTATACCCCTGAAGGTTATGACACCTTGCAAGAAAAAACTCCGCTCATAATATTTCTTCATGGTGCAAGTCTTTGCGGAAATAACTTAGACAAAGTAAGACGTTATGGCCCTTTGCACGCTTTGGACATGGGAAAACGAATTCCTGCCCTTATAGTTGCTCCTCAAAATAACAAAGGAGCTTGGCAACCAACAAAGATTAATGAAATACTTGAATGGACTAAAAAGAACTATGCATTGGATACAAACAGGATTTACGCAATAGGAATGAGTTTAGGTGGATATGGTGTTTTGGAATTTGTAGGAACTTATCCTGAAAAAATAGCTGCTGCAATGGCTCTTTGCGGAGGTTGTAATCTGAAAAACTTACAGCCTTTGGGAGAACTGCCTCTTTGGATTATTCATGGAACAGCCGATAGAGACGTACCAATGAGCCAATCTAAGAAGATAGTTTCTGCCCTACGGTTTAAAAATAATGACAAACGTCTTCGTTATGATTGGTTTAAGGGAGTAAATCATGCTGGATTATCCCGTTTGCTTTACTTAGATGATACTTATCGCTGGCTTTTGTCTCATAGTCTTACAGATGAAGACAGAAAAGTAAATAGGGACATAAAACTTCGCAAAGAAGATATGAAAAAAGCTTATTATAATCTTTCAAGAACAGCAAAGAAACCTAAAATCATCAACTGATTTATTCCAAGGAAATAATCTCCGCTGGGGAGAATTTGTCATAAACCTCTGATATTAAGGTATTGTATTTATACCTTTTTGTCCTTATTTCCAAAGAGACAATATAGTTGGATTGCTTCTCTATAGAACATTCCCTTATTATAATGTTATCAGTTTTTAAATTGTTAAGTATTTTTTCTATCTGCGTTTGCTCAGAGCAAGAAAAAACTATTGAAATATACCTGAAAGTTAGCTTTTTAAGAAAATAATTTATCGTACTCAAAACAATAATTACGATGGCTGTCGTAACAGCAGCAATGAAATACATTCCACATCCGCATGCCAAGCCTATTGCTCCGGTAACCCAAATACCTGCTGCCGTGGTTAATCCTCTTATAAACTTTTTCTGAAAAATAATTGTCCCTGCCCCGATAAAACCTATGCCGGTTACAACTTGAGAAGCTATTCTTGAGGGGTCAAAGGAAACTGACTTTACTCCTAAAAAAGCATCAAAGCCATACTGAGAAATCAACATAAACAAAGCACTTCCCACAGCAACAAGAACATGCGTACGAAAGCCTGCTTCCTTTGCGTGATATTCTCTTTCCAAACCAATGACTCCACCCAAAACAGCAGCAAGCAAAAGTCTTATAATATAATCCCAATCCATATAACAGGTATGTTTATCCTGAATAATAACGCTGTAAGGCTGTTTATTATTGTCTTCATTCTAATTTAATATGACCTGAAGTGTATGAAAAAAGCTAAAAAGAAAGATTAAAAAGAACCTGATTTAGAGTTGAAAAAAAAAGAACAAAGTCTTCGTCTAAAAAGATCAAGTCTTTTTTTACAAAAACCAACTCTTTTGCACCTAAAGACTAAGTCTTTTACACCTAAACATCAACTCTTTTTTTAGAGGGATTTTATCTTTGTTCTAATTTTCTTTATAACTTTTCTCACATATCATTATAAATTTATGATAATCAATGTTTAATTATTATTAAAACCTCATCAAAATAAAAAATTTTTAACATATTTTTTTC
>R24__coassemble_802_pt1 | contig 19377 bp, 29 predicted proteins | sample R24__metabat2_high_PE_045 | metagenome-assembled genome bin R24 | reverse complement strand
CTATGGTTTGGAAAACGATGTCGCCCCTAATCAATGTCTGATAATATGGCATTCTATATATTACTATAAAAAATTATTCCCTATGGGAATATATATGACGTGGTAATAAAAAAAAGGTGCTGCTTCACAGCAACACCTCCCAAATAAAAATTAAAACTATGAAAAAACCACCTATATTCCACCGCTACCTACCTTTTCAAACCAATGTAATGCAACGGTGGTATCTTTTAATCCCTCCTTATATCTATGTATTGTAACATTCTTCTTATGTCTTACCCAGCCAAACTCTCGCATAACATCTGTAAGCATCTTCAACTTAGCCATATCACTCATATCTGAAGCATCGGAGTTAAACCATCCTATCTTATTCCAATACTCCTTGCTCTCTATCTGCCTTGTGAAGAAGTTATCATCAGAACTTAATATATCTTTTATCTCATTACATAAATCCACAGGATAACGATTATATACACTATATGCCGCTATCTCATTGAGACGATAACTCGCCACTCCCTTGTTGAGATAATCCTTGACACAATAAAACATAAAACTGAAGAAAAGATTGAAATCATTATCATTCCAATCATCAAAGAAACGCTTCTTATAATATTGAGACGGAGTACGCTCATAGGAAAAGAAATGCCCGAAACCTATCACACATATCCTCGCCAAATCACTGCTGCCATTCAACTTAATGCTGAAATTGCTATCCGCTATTATCTTAGGAGCCTTCTCAAAAGGTATCACCGTCTTAGACTTATATTTCTTGCCCACCTGAAAATCACCCGTGATGAGATTATACAACGTCTCCTGATTGAAACCCCTACGCATATCCTGCATACACACTATATCCGTCTGCTGCTCCACATTGTCCAACATATACCTATCCTGATAGTCAAACTGCTTGCCATCCACCGTTACCAACTGACGCAACTGACGCAACGCTACCTGACCACATAAACTCTTGCCCGTCCTGCCCTCACTGATACCATTGGTGTTGTTACAATCACTGAAAAACACCATCTTGGCTGTCGCAGGGTCTTTATAATTATGTAACATATACCCCAACGCCCGCATAAGATACTTATACCCCGTGCCAAAAGTATCACTCCCATCTATAGCCTTACGACAAAAATCAGCAAAATCACTCCGTATGGCGTGCTCTCGGTCTATAACCTCCACATTACGCTTGACTATCTTATCCTTATACACTATTTCCCCACCTTTCAACACATCGTCATATCCCCGCAACTCAACACCATCCCTATTGACCACCACAATGCCATTCAAAAACGGAAAATATGCCGTATCCCTACTATCTCGCAACTCCTTACCCCTATACTCCCCTAAACTTAACAACAGATTACGCTCATTCAAATATCTACCCTTGTTCCTATTATACATCTCCAAATGGTCTGCATACTCCCGAACAACCTTGCCACGCCTATTGTACTCAACAAACAAATGCCCCTCTATGTAATCCCCTATGTCCTTTAACGAACAGATACTCGCAACATTATCCTCCACCCTATAAAACACATCATCACTCACAAAAAATCCACTCTGACGTAACCACCCATAAAATGACGTGAAATGCCAATCAGGATGCCTCGTCCCAGCACCACGCAACACATCCCCTATGACTATCTCCTTATCTCTCACCCCTAACCCTCCTACGCACAAATACTACATTACGCCTATCACCCCTACATAACGGACTACAAGCATACCTATCACAAGCCATAACCTTCACCTCCCCACTAACCTCGCCACCACGCAAATCACATAAACTACAATCACTCCCAAACGGAACATCCTTGACCTCATACCGAACCCTACAACTCTCATACTCCAACACCAACTCCGTAACTGTCTCTTTTCGCATTTATCATATCCTCCTTTCTAAACCGCAAAATTACTAAAAAAAATTTATTTTTTATATATATTTATATATATTTTTCCTAATCCATTTCTTTTTAGGGTATCCTCCCGAAAAAATCTAATCTCCTTTTTTCAAAACCCAAAAAAAGTTTTATAAATAACCATACCCACTATACCCAACCCAATATATACCTAACCAAACTCCACTTCTCACAACCTTACCCCAACCATAACCCACTTTCTCCAAAATTTTTGAAAAAAATCTATATGGGATAGTTTCCCCTCTATCTTCACTTTTTTGGGGTGTTATCCCACTATTTTACAATAAGTTACAGTGATTTACAAAAAAAAACTATAAAAAAAAAGATATAGTATATATATCGGATATTTGTTGTAATTTTGTATCGAATTATGTTAAGTTAGTTCATTGAAATAGAAAAGAAGTTAAGTTACTGAAATATCATTAATATTTTGAGTAGTTAAATATCCAAAGAAATATTGATAAAGTAAGAAAAAAACTTAACAAGTTACAATTCAAGAGGCTAAAAAATCATTTTTAACCGTAATGGGATTGCTTTGTAAAGTAAAAAAGAAAATAATTATAAATCAAAACCGATGTGCTGATGGGATATAACCAGCAAAAAAAAAGATGAAAAAGACAATTGCAAAACAAGGAGCAGTTATCGCAGTTAAAATTGCGACAACATCGAAAGACCAAGAAAGCCAAAGCACAGGCTTGGAAAAAAGAGTTATCACAAAAGAGGCACGCAGTGCGTGCTGGCAGGAACTAAAGAAAGAGGCAGGCACCTTGCAGGATGCTGTTGCAACGCTGTTGCAGCGCCTGCAGAGCGCTGAGGCACGTAACTCAAGTGATTTGCAATATTCTTATGATTTTGCACTTTTCATCTCTGGCGGGCAAAATTTCTTGAAAAATATCAAGCCACACAAGAGTGGCAGGTATAGTGTATGGAAATGTCACTTATTTGTATTGCACGAGTGGCAATACAACACTGAGATGTCAAAGACAACAAGGGTTGTCGTTAAAGATGGCAAAGAGCAAGTGCAATGTTACGGAACTTGGCTTGCAGAGAAAAAGAAAAAGAGAGAAAAGAGAGCGAAAAAGTAACATCTCTTTTTCTTTGCAAAAATGCAACACTATTGAGTTAGTGTTGCATTTCTTTTTTACAATGCTCATTGAAATATATGCTGCAGAGGTTTAGCAAAAGTTGCAAAGATATAGTAAAGGTTTATGACTTTGAATTATCAACGGCAATGAGTAGCAAGATAACAGATGCGGAATGGTTAAGCTGGCACTGTGTGAATGGTGGGGAGGCTGGAATAGTATAACTATTTATATATATAGTTGAGTAGGTGTATAGGGTGTAACTATGCAACTATTAGGGGCTATGTATAGAGGCTAAACTATGCGAGCAATAGGTCTATATGGCATATTGTCGGTTGTCATTGACATAAAGGAAGGGGTGCGAATGGCATCCACCGTGAGTTGATATATTGGAAGAACAGGAATATATAGTATAATTATATGTACATTGATGCACTATAATATAATTATGCTGCGGGAATGTGTATGTATCTTATAGCATACAGGGGGGCATATATGCTGTAATGTAGCGGATATATGCGAGTATAAGACTTTATAACTCATTAGGGAACCTTACACTAATAGTTGTAAAGGGTAGCGTAATTGTAGGGATTAGCCGTTGAAGTCTTAAAGAGGCTTATTGGTGAGCGATACACCCAACGGCACAAATGGACGAATTATAACTTTAAATTTAAAAACTATGAAGATATCAAGGAAAATAGCCAAACTCTCTAATATAGGAGAGTTTTGTTTTGACTTAGATGAGGCGGTAATACGCTTTACCGACAGTCAGGGGATAAATATAATAATGGATTATAACCTCCTGCATTATGTGTCTTGGGAGGATTATTGCAGACGTGCAATAGACTGGCTATATAATAGATATTATAAACATTAAAAACCGATGGGCTAATGGGATATAACGAGCAGCGTATGATATGGAAAGAATAAAAATAACATCAGGTAGAAATGGCTATCCGCAAAACATCAGAGAAGGTGTGACAGGTTTTAGCACCTTTGCAGAGGCGGAAGACTTTGCCAAAGATAATGGCGGAAGTGTCTGCCTCTTCCATAGGAGAGAGGGCTGGCATTATTGGGAGAACAAGGGTGTGGCTTATGAGCCTATGCACATAGGCTATCAAGATTATGGCGATGACTATAACGTAGGCTGGGAACCCGAAGAAGAGTTTCCGCTATTACAAGAGATGTTAGCGGAGGCTGAGAGTATAGAGGATATGAAGCGAGAAATTGCTGAGTATGAAAAAATCCTTGATGTTTATAATACAATAGATGTTGAGGAGGAGGCTATCGTTACATATCGTAACGAGTATTATGAGACCATACCACGACAATGCATGGCGTGGGCACACGATACTCACCTATATGAAATAGGTGTAGATATGTACATTGATGCACTATAATATATTTATAAAGTATTTGTAGAATTAAATAAATAATAATAGAAAAAATAAACATTATGACAACAACAGAACGAAATGAAGTAATCGCTTTGCATAAAAGCGATATGACAAGTGAGCACCCTGCATTGTATGTTGGGACATACAGGAAGTATAATAACGGCTCCTTGTCTGGAGCGTGGATTGATTTAACGACCTTTGCAGATGAGGGTGAGTTTTACGCCTTTTGCAAGGACGTCCTACACGCTGACGAGGAAGACCCCGAGTTAATGTTTCAGGATTACGAAAACATCCCCGACACTTTATATTCGGAGTGCGGCGGTGTATCTGCTATCTATGAGTGGCTTAACTACTCAGAGGATGAGAGAGACATTATAGAAGAGTATTGGGATGAGGTGGATGCCAAAGCCTCACCCGATGATATATTAGATAGGCTGGTCTATGAGGGTGATTTTGATGATTTTGCGGAGGAGCAGGCGGAAGAAATGCTGGCGTGTTCTAACGCTGACGATTTCCTTCGCCGATATTTTGATTATGAGGCGTTCGCTAACGACTTATCATATGATTATAATGTAACAACTCATTATGTATTTTATTAAGATGGAAGAATTAGTTAAAACATTAGAGGAGCTAAACGCCGCTCTTGCTCAGATGAGAGCGGCGATAGACCTTGTAAAAGAGGAGGTATTCAATGACAAAGAAAGAGATTTATAAGGCCTTAAAAAAGACAAGAGGCGATGCTTTTATATCATGGCTTGACAGGCAGGATATAAATTACAGGGATGTTGATTATATCTCTGTGGAGCATAAACATTGGGGCAGTGTTATCACATTTACAACGCTTGATGACCCTGATTGGTTCAGAACAATTAAAGATATAGGAGGAATATAATATGAAAGTATATCTTGTTAGTGATATATATACTTTAGATGGCTGTATACAGGACAGTCAGGTATATGTATATACAACGCTGGCGTATGCAGAAGAACAAAGAGAGTTCTTGTTAAACAAGTGGAAATCCTGTGGTTATATATGGAATGACGAACATAGGTGCTTGATTAAAGATATAAACGCACCAGAAAACAACATAAGTATAACCATAGACGAAAAAGAAATAATAAAATAATATGACTGCGAGGAATAAAAAGCACGCAAATTAAAAATAATTATTATCTTTGCAGATTAAAAAATGTTCAATCATTTAAATAAAACAATAAAAACTATGGGAAGACCGACTTTACAAGAAGAGAGGTATAAGAAGAAACGACATAGAGAATTTGTCGCTCTTGTAGATACATTAATGGCGGAAAGATGTTGCACTAAGGCTGACATAGCCAAAGCCTGCGGAATTATAAGCAATAACTTCATCTCCTATTACACAGGAGGGAAAAACATCAGCAGTCGCACGTTAGAGCGTGTCAAAAATATATCTGCTGGGAGTGGAATAACTCTCAATGAGCGGTTGCAGAAGTTGGAGGAGAGCGATGAAGAGATAAAAAAACTCTTAGCAATCGCCAATGACAACCTGCGGCTTATCCCTGAGATAGAACAATTATTGGCGTGCTTGCGTTACGAAACGAAAAACTTAGTCAGGTCGTTAGAGAACGCCGTTAAAAATAATGACAAAGAATTATAAAGAATTCTGATAAGAAGATGTAAAAAAAGAAAAAGTGCAGGTATGGAGTGAATGAGTATCCTGCACTTTTTGTGAAGTTCTTTGACTTTGCAAAGATACAACATTTTATGTTAATGGAAAAAAAATAATAACAAATAAAAACAAAAAAAATAAAAGCAATGGCAACAAAAGGAATAAGAAATGGTCTGTACGAGTATAGACACGATAACGGACAGAAATCAATGAGAATAAATTACAAAGACGGAAGAGTAGAAGGTCTTTTTGAGATGTGGCACGAAAACGGACAGTTAGCAGAAAGATGCACATACAAAGATGACGAAATAGAAGGTCTTTTTGAAAGTTGGTACGGAAACGGGCAGATAGCAGTAAGAAAAAACTACAAAAACGGTAAATTAGATGGCTTATACGAGAGGTGGGATACCATCGGACAATTAAGAGAGAGATGTTACTACAAGGAGGGCGAACTTTTAATATCTGATTTATTTCTTTTAAAGTGAAAAGAAATAAAACTATAGAAAAGGTAAAAAAGAGAAGATTTGTCGGGGCAAGACCTACAAGAACAGTCTTGACACAAATAAAGTCCTCTCTTAATAAAATAGATATTTTAAAAATGAAAATCTCTAAATTAGAGAAGATAATATTAGATTTATCCCGCATCGGGGATAAGGACTAATCTCTAAAAGTCTTCGGTGTAAGACTTCGTATTACGTCAAAAAGACTTTCTATCTGAGAGTCTTTTCTCTGTAAATTTTCTTTTAAAATTTCTATCGTGAAATAAAGCAGGTCTAATTCACTATTATTGACTTGCTTTTTTTCTTTTACTTGTGAAGATATTGGTTTTGAAGCAAGATATTCTTGCTTTATCATTGTTCCCTCTCCTGTCAATAGCCAATTGATATTGAGTTCTGGGTAGGCTTTAGATATTCTGCCCTGAGATTTTATAGACAATCTATCTCCTAATTTATCTATAAATCCATTAGATAGGTTAGATTTTTTATAAAAATCGCTTTTACTTTCTTGTCTATAATTCAAGAATGTCAATAAATTTTGTCTAATTTGTGAATTTGCTTTCATTTTGTGTAATTTTTATTTAATTAATACTCAAACACTTACATAAATCTTACTATTTTTTCTCAAAAAAAACCTCAAAAATCTTTGCTATATAGATTTTTTAGATTAATTTTGCATTATCAAATAAAATTTATTGCAGGGTGCAAATTTAAAAAAATAAAAAGATATGGCAAAAAAAAGGATATACGTAGGGAGAGAAAATGTGAAGAAGATTGCACAGGCATTTAACGTCAAGGAGAATGCGGTGTATTGTGCATTGCGATGGGAGCAAAAAGAAAATCCTCTCCACAAAAAAATAAGATTTGTCGCAATCAAAGAATATAAAGGGGTGGTATTAGAACAATAACTCTCGCAGACGTAGAGAATATTCTGCGGGAGAGCCAAGCGAAAAAGTTCTTTGACAATCGGGGTTAGATATGTGTCCAGAGGCAACTATATAAGGATAGTAGCACAGAGGCAAAGGTTAATCTAACAATAATTAAATGAAGAGAAACAAGAAGACGATAAACCCTCTTAACATACTCTTAATATGTATAATTAGGAGACATAGGAGACATCGTGAGGCTTGTATTATATATATACTATGGGTTAGCCCATAACCACTTGTCTTGCGGGATGTAGAACATATTCCCGCAAGGCACAAACATCAATTTAATAACAAATAAAAAAAATAAAAAAAACTATGGAAAAAGTAAGAACATCATCAGTCCTGCATACTAACAGGACAAAGACGAGTAGTATCTACAAGATTACGCTTGTAGATAGAGACACAGGCAATGACGAGGATTACTCTTTTGTTGTCGCAGACAACTACACAGAAGTTGCCTTAGCCTGTCTAAGACAGGTAAATAAATTAAAATTTTCTATGAAAATAAACAAAGTAAGTTGATATGTTAGCACTGATATTAATGATTGGTATGATTATCAATTGCATTGAAGAGGGATTTAATTCTCATAAGAATTTATAGATTTTATAAGATTTTATAAGAATTTAACAAAAAAAATAAAAACTATGATGGATTTATTGTTCAGTCTTATGGGAGACTTAAATCCCAATCCTAATGCTGCTATGACAGCACAGGAGCAAGAGGATGACAGTTACACATCCTATATAGATGTAACCGAGTGTGAAACAGATAATAAGAATGAGAAATAATGGAAAAAGAGATGAAAAAACTCTCCTTATTGGAGAAGATAAACAAGGCGAGAGAGGATATGTCTCTCGCCAAAGACCAAACAAATAATTTCGGAAATTACCGTTTCCGAAATATAGAGCAGATATGGGAGCGATTAGTTCCCGTCTGTGAGAAGAATAGAATATCATATTCTATCACTAAGGAAACAGTGAAGGATGTTAGCGACAATAGGCTCATCATACACTACGAGGCTATGTTCTGGGACTTGGACAGCCAAGACACTCTGACAACGGAGATGGATGTCCCGATGACAGAGTTCGCGAAGAAAGGGATGGATAGTAACCAAGTCTTCGGTTCTCTGCTATCATATAGCCGCAAGTATATAGTTTGCCGAGACTTTCAAATCCGTGCAGGCTTGGCAGAGTTGGATAGCGATGATGAGATACAGAGTATCTTGACAGCGATAGAGCAGTGCAAGACACAAAAGGAGGTCGTCGCCTTGCGTCCGCAGATAGACAGGATAGCAGAGCAGGCAAACAAAGACAAAGTGTCTAAGGCTGCGAATGAGAAATATATGTCCTTAAAAAAGGAGGTAAAAAATGGATAGAAAAAATATAGAGAAAAAAATAAAAAAAGGTAGTAGTGTTCGCTTCCAAGAGGATGGACACTGCTACTTCATCGGTGAAGAGATGATTAAGCATACTCTCACCGAGATATTACGGAAGTTAGGCATATCGCCTGACTATTCCGCTGTTCCTGCCGCAGTCTTACAGCAGGCGGCTAACAGAGGCACGTATATCCACGACACGTTAGAGATATATGACAACTTCGGAGAGTTGCCTCCATTCGTTGAGGAGGATTACAAGCCGTTGATTGATGATTATATTGCCAAGAAGCAGGAGGTGTTATGCAGCGAATTAGCCGTTGCTTATAAGACGGTGCTGGCTACCAAGATAGATAAGGTCATCATTGAGGGAGATGATGTCATCGTGGCTGATGTTAAGACAACTGCTCAGCCGCATATAGAGAGTGTCAGATGGCAATGTTCTTTCGGAGCATATATGCTGTATCACACCTGTAAGATACAAGCCACTAAGGGGAGACTTATATGGCTCAACCGCAAGACTAATAAGTGCGAGTTGAGAGACTTTGACCTCTATCCTGTGGAGCAGATAGAACAACTATTACAAGCGGTGGAAAATGAGAATTGGATTAATTACCAACTCATTCTTAACCCTGACGCAACACAACTTGTTCCTGCTAATGTAATACAAGAGATAACATCTCTAATACACAGAGAACAAGAGATAAAAGATAAGTTGTCTAAATTTAAAGATAACTTAAAAAAGTTAATGAAGGATAGAGGATTAAAAAAAGTTGAGTTGGAGGGATTGACGATAACTTACAGCCTTCCGACAATTAAAAAGACTTTTGACTTAAAGTCGTTGCAGGCGGCTCATCCTGAGATTAACTATGACAATTATTACAAGCAGTCGGAGAGTTCTGACAGCATAAGATTGACAGTATAGATTGAGTTCTCATAACTTAATTTTGTTTTTGGTTAATAAATATTTAGACTCGGACTCGCCTGTGAAGGCAGGTCGTCCCCATAGTTTAAGACGTAAAACACCGACTTTTTGGATATTTTTTGTCGGCGTTGCAGGGTCGTACCTGCTGGGGACACGATAAAAATAAAAAAATAATAACTATGACAAACATTACATATATCGCCATAACAAGAGAGGACTTAGATGACCTCTTATGCCAAGCGATTGAAAAAGGTAAGGAGATAGAAAAACAACGCTCCTTATCCGACTTCATCACGAGAGAAGAGGCGATGAAGATATTAGGACTTAAATCTGTAATAGCCTTTTGTAATAAGGTAAAAACCAGAGAGTTCTCCGAATACGGAGACAAACCAAAACTCTATAAAAAGAGTGAGATTATAAAATATTTAGAACGAACAAAATTTTAAAAAAAGGAGGAAAATATGGCAAAAAGATTTATATCAAATGCGTTTAGTTTGCAGATGATTAAAAACTTTCCTGCAGACATAGAAATCAAAGAGGTCGGAAATTTCCCTACTGACTGTATAAGTGCAGTAGGACACCAAGACACAGCCAATGTTCTTGGTGTTGAGTGCAACAGAATAAACATCACACTTGATAAAGGAGATGAGTTATTTGTCGCTCAATTACAAGGCGGTAGATTACCCGAAGGAAGTACTACTTTACCTGATGGGTTTAGTTTTAAGTTTCTTAAAGTAATACTTCATTAATTATGGATAAAGAAATTCAAAACCAATATATTGACTATCTGCAAGAGGTTCAAAAACTATGTGATGAAGACATCGTCAATGAGCCTCATCAATTAACCGATAGGTTAGCCCGTACAGGCTCTTTAATTGCCGCCATCGGCAAAGTAACAGCAGATGTAAAAAAAGCCCTAAACGAGGCTAAAAACGGCTTGTTTTTGGCAAAAGAAAATCTGCTGTTCAAGTCGCCTCCAACGATAGTGCAGGAATATCTTAAAGCCAACTGTAAGGATGAGATATATCTTGTTGATTGGTGCGACAGATTAGGTGCAACGCTTGTACATCAAGCCGATATTATGAGGTCTATGCTCTCTTATGCTAAGCACGAGGCTAACCTATTCAACGGCGGTTATAATCAGAATATTAACTAATTAATTAACAAATTAAACAATGAAAGCAATAGAAAAATTATTAGGAAAAAAAGTAATCATCCGTTCACATGGAGCGGGGGTATTTTACGGCACTCTTAATGAGGTAGAGAAAGCCGAAGATAAGTATTGTGTTGAACTACTTTCTTGTAGAAGACTATGGTATTGGTCAGGTGCTGCAAGTCTGTCTCAGCTTGCAACAGAAGGTGTCAAAAATCCTAAGGATTGCAAATTCACAGTAACTGTTGATAGTATTGTAATTTCTTCTGTTATAGAGATAATACCTACCACAGAAGAGGCTCAAAAAAACATAGAAGATGTAAGTGTATGGAAAATATCGTAGAAAACTTTTTAAAAGTTTCTTTAGACAGTAACTATGGCTGTGGCTCTGGTGATGGCTATGGCGAAGGTGATGGCTCTGGCTATGTCACTGGCACTGGTAATGATAATGGTTGTGGCTATGATAATGGTTCTGGCTACGGTGACGGCTGTAGCGAAGGTTCTGACTATGGACTTGGTGAGTGCTATGGCACTGGCACTGGCGATGGCTATAGCGATGGACACGGTTCTGGTAATGGGTATGAATGTGGTGATGTAAAGGTACTTAATGGACAACCTGTTTATCTAATTGATGGGCTGCCAACAATCATAATATCTATACACAACAATGTAGCCAACGGTTATATTGTTAGAGAAGATTTAACACTCAAACTTTGCTATATAGCCAAAGTTGGGCGTTGTTCTGCTCATGGCTATAGTGTAAAACAAGCACTAGCAGACGCTCAAAATAAGTACCAAAAGCATAAGCCAATAGAAGAGAGACTTGCTGATTTTAACGCTGCTTTTCCCGATAGGAATAAGAAAATTCCTGCTAGGGAATTATATAAGTGGCATAACATCTTAACAGGGTCTTGTGAGTTTGGCAGACAAGAATTTTGCAAAGACCATAAAATTGATATAGATAAAGACTTATTAACAGTTAATGAGTTTATTACCTTAACTGCCGATGAATATGGTGGAGATATTATTACACAATTATGATTGTGTCTGATAAAGGTGGTGAGATACCTATACAATTATGTGGGCTTGGTCTGGCAAAGCGGAAAGACGCTTGACGGCTGGACAGACAGCTAAAAGCTTGGTCAGCCTTAGAGGGTGTAGCAAATATCCCTCTAAGGCACAAAATAGAAACTTCGCAAATCAAGGTACCGCCAAGAACCTTTTAACGGTGTAGGAAACCGACAACAGAAATCAAGGGAAGATTCCGAGAGGTATGCAAGACGTAGTGAATATTCTTGCATACCACACAACGTGTTCTGCAAGAGAACAATGCGAATAAAAGTTAAAAACTTGCGAAAGGTTGAGCAAGTAAAACAACAAACCGAGCAGTTCTTAACTCTCATAGGATAGTGTCTATTTACATAGTTTTATTATTCTTTTGTTTTTGCCTATGAGAGACAAAGAGAGTAAATCTACTACTATGACACGTTAATTAACTGTCCGTTGGAGACTTACGGACGCAAATAATCTATGTTTAATTTTTGTTTGTTTTTAAAATTCAAAGTATTAAAAAAAAGTCTCATAGTTATAATAGTAGATTACGTCTAAGCCTTAGTGCGAAGTGGGTAGCCTAAGGACAGACAAAAACTCTCTCCTGTTAAAAAGTTGTTGTTTGCAAGAAACCGATGAATGAAAGTAGTAGTCGGCACAAGCATACAACAACTTGGCAATGGGACGAAAAAGAAAAAGGAAATACAAAGGGTGAAGATATGGAAAGGGTTGTGTCTCCCCTCTAAGAGACACACGCATAGTTTTTATTTTTCATAGGATGTTTATAATTTTTAAGGTTAACCATATCCACCCTTACATATAGACTGCGAGGACGTAGAGAATATTCCTCACAGCCACAAAGTAAAAATAATAATAAAAAAAACAAAGCAATGAGAAACAAAAAAGCAATGAACTACTTTCCGCACGATTGTGCAACGAGTAGAGATTACCGCATTCTAAAATTAGAAGATGACTTAGGTCTTGCAGGATATGCCTTTTATTTCAAAATTTTAGAAATAATGTGTGAAAAAAATACATATTTTTTAGAAAAAAATTACAAAATTTTATCAAAAATTTTGAAAAAAAATCAAACTTTTTTAAAAAAAGTTGTAGAAGACTATGAACTTTTTGAAATAAATTTTGAAGAAAATATATTTTTTTCTGAATTTTTAAAAGAGCATTTAGAAAAGAAAAAATCTCTTACAAACATAAGAAAATCAGCGATTAATGAACGCTGGATAAATAAAAAGTTAAGTTCGGAAAACGATACAAATGTATTACAAAAAGAAAATACAAAAAATACAAATGTATTATCTACCCTTTATAATATAAATATAAATAAAATAAAAGAAAATACTGACTACGTCAGTATAAAAGAAAAGCCGACGACGACGCCGACGATGACGGATACAAAAGAAAAAAAAATGGAGCAAAATTTTGAGCAGGAAATGTTCAATGCTCCATTGGAAAACGAAGAACAAAAAAACAAAAACGATTGGTCTGAAAAGCAGGAACGTTTTCGTCAAAATTTTCAAAAAATTCTTGACGATGCCGACTTTGCTGAGGTAGTGCGTTCCAGTTATCCTCAATTCACGATAACAGAGTTGCAGATTATCGCCAATGAGTTCCGAGTCCGCAACGAAGCAGCAAGCAAGTACAACGGCATATTCTGGGACAAAGACTATCTTTCGGAACTTAAAAATCATTTCTTAAATTTCTTAACAAAAAAAGTATCACTAAAAATACAAAAAAATCAAAACGATGGAAACGATAAAGGATTTAATCCAAAAAACATTGGAGACGAGTTCATCACCGAATACGGAGATTCAATGCCAGAGCAAGTTGCCACATATGACCTCACAACAAGCCGTGAAGATGTTGGTGCATCTGTATAGAGAGGAGGTTGCTAAGCGTGGAAGACAGTTTGAGAATAGCGATAATGTTGCAGCCAACATTGAAAAAGTTATGGGCTGGTTATACAACTCAGACAAACAAGGATTGTTGTTATGCGGTACTGTGGGCAATGGTAAGACAACACTGGCTAAGGCTACTGTAAGGTTGATAAACTATTACAACAAGAACTATGTGCAAGGTGCGGAGATATGGAGAGAGAGCGTCAAAGAGATTACTGCCTATGACCTCACAACATATGCCAGAGACAACAAGGAAAAGTATGCGTCCTGCAAAAATGCATTAAGATTGTTTATAGACGATGTGGGGATAGAAGAGAGTGGAGTGAAGAATTATGGCAATGTGATATGTCCATTCGCAGAACTGTTGTTTGACAGATACAGAGATAACAGATTGACGATAATAACGACTAATCTAACGATGGAACAAATCAAGGAGAAGTATGATAGCAGAGTAGCAGACAGAATGATGGAAATGTTTTGGCGGATGGTATTCACATCTGCAAGTTATAGGAAATAAAACAAAAAAAACAATGAAAAAAAACGATAGCGTATAAGAAATACTTGTTGAGTGAATACGGCTCACTGTTCATCAACGAAAAGAGTAAGCAGATATGCTGGCAAGATAAGTCAGGGTACGAGATAGTTTTTGACTATCTGTTGTTCCCCACAGGGTCTTTCACTTTATTTGTTCTCTCTTGCTTAGACTTCCTCTTGGATAGATACAAATTCAACTTTTAAAAAAGAAACTTAAAATAAGCCGTTTTAAGAGACTTTTAGAAAGGTAAATGATAAATTATACTAAGAAAGGCAGAAAACCTCTCAGAATTGAAATTAAAGGGTAAATCAAGGCATTTTTATAAACAAAAAAAGAGATGGAAAAAACAAAAAAAACACTACACTTAGTACTTAAATCGCAATGGTATGATATGATAGCCAGCGGCGAAAAGAAAGAAGAATATAGAGAAATCAAAGAGTATTGGGTTAAACGATTAGGCTTCCACGCTGATGTAAAGTTTGACATACAACAAGTTATCTTTTTTCCGCCTGAGGAGATAAAATATGATGTTATCACCTTCCACAAAGGCTACACCAAAGAGACGATAACCATTAAGTGCGAAGGTATTAAGATAAGTCAAGGCAAAACTCAATGGGGAGCACAGAAAGGCATGTTTTATTTTGTACTCCTTTTAGGAGAGAGAATATATTGACAACCAATTAAATAAAAAACTATGAACAAAGTAGAATTATACAACGGCGATTGCTACGACATATTACCGCAATTAATAGATAAGGGTATCAAAGTTGATTTGATTTTGACTGACCCGCCTTATATCGTTAGTCCTTCCTTTTCCGAAGGAACAAACTCTATGCACAATCAATTGGTAAATATTTTTTCTAATATTAAAGATTTTGCTAATGGCTTTGATTATGAGACCTTGTTTGGTTTATTTATTAAATTAGCAAAGAAATTTATCATCTTCTGCTCTAATCAGCAGTTAGGTATGTTTATCTCTTATTTTGAAAGTAACGACTATAAAGTTACTACAACGGTTTGGAAAAAGACTAATGCGATTAGAAACGGCAATAACTTTTTTTATAGTGATGTGGAATACTGTCTTTTTGTTGCCCATAAAAATGGGGTGGGGTATAAATATAAACCACTTCCCGAACTATACAAAACAAGAGTTAAAGAGATTCCCTTTATTGCTGGGTCGCAGAGGGTACATCCAACAGAGAAGCCGATAAAACTTATAGACGCTTACCTTATCCCTTTCACAGAAGAAGGCGATACAGTATTAGACTGTTTTATGGGTAGCGGAACAACAGGAGTAAGTGCCGTAAGACACAACCGCAACTTCATCGGAATAGAAAAAGAACAAAAGTATTATAATATAGCGAAACAAAGAATTTCAGCGGAAAACAATCAAACAAAATTATTTTAATAAACATATAAATTTTAAGATAATGAAAAAAGATAAAAACTTTAATATTGATGGAATAAAATTTAAAATGATATTTGTTGAAGGTGGAACATTTACTATGGGAGCAACATCAGAGCAAGGTGATGATGCTTACGAGAATGAATATCCTGCTCACAGAGTTACACTGTCAGATTATTATATAGGAGAGACAGAAGTTACACAAGCCTTATGGAAAGCCGTAATGGAAAATAATCCATCTCGTTTTGTTGGCGATAATCTTCCTGTGGAGTGTGTTAGTTATGATGATGTAAAAGAATTTATAACCAAGTTAAATCAAAAGACAGGTAAGACATTTCGTCTTCCAACTGAGGCAGAATGGGAATATGCTGCAAGAGGAGGGAAGAAAAGCAAAAGATATAAATATGCTGGCAGTGATAATATAGATGATGTTGCTTGGTATGATGATAATAGTAATCTTAGAACACATCCTGTAAAGACAAAACAACCTAATGAATTAGGTATTTATGATATGAATGGCAATGTACATGAATGGTGTAGTGATTGGTATGGAAAATATACAAGCGAAGCACAGACAAATCCACAAGGACCAAGCAGCGACTCTTACCGTGTGTATCGTGGTGGCTCTTGGGGCACCAATGCGAGGATCTGCCGTGCCTCCTATCGTAACTTCGACTTTCTGTCCTTTCTTCACAGCAATCTCGGCTTCCGACTTGTAATGGAAATATAGAAAAAAATGACTAATAATAACAAATAAATAATAAAACAATGGAAAAAATATATATAGTGGGAAAAATTGGAACTTGGAACATTAATGAAGTTTCCGATGAGTGCAAAGAAAAGTTCGCAAATGCAGAAAAATGGTTACGGAAAAAGTATAAAGGAAAATGTAGTATAATAAACCCATTAAAACTTATTGCTGATAGGGCAGAGTATTTCGGTGAAGATAGTTGTAATAAGGTAGTTATATTTACAGAATGTGTATCAAGAGTTATATACAGCGATATTATTTATCTTTTGAAGGATTGGCAAGAATCAGAAAGTGCAAAGTTGGAAAAGCAAATAGCAGTGTATTTAGGAAAAGAAATCATATTTGAGGAGGAAGAAATGAGTACGAATGTAGATATTGCCTCAATAATAAAAAGTATATTCTCAAGTTGTTATGGGCACGAAATTAAGGGATGGGAAACCATTCCACTGATAAATATAGAAACCTTAGAGAATATCGGCTATAGTATTAAGATAGACTTAGATGGCAAGAATGCTTATGATGTATCAGTCTTAAATGATTGGAAGAAAGAGGTAGGAGTTGATAATTGCACAGTTGCTATTAAAAATAATAAATTAATACTTAACTTTAAAATCTATATTAAATAAAAGCAATGGAAAATTTAAATAAAATGTATGAGGAATGGTATGAGAATGGGCAGATAAAGAAGCGATTCCACCACAAAGATGCAGACCTTGACGGCTTATACGAGAGGTGGTACAAAAATGGACAGATAGAAGTAAGATGTCGCTACAAGAGAGGGGAAATAGATGAAATAGATGGAGTATATGAGAGCTGGTACTATGAGGGTCAGAGGCAAATAAGATGTAATTACAAGAACGGAAAATTTGATGGTCTGTTTGAGCAATGGTACGACAATGGGCAGATGAGGGTAAGAAAGAACTTCAAGGACAATAAACTTGATGGCTTATATGAGGAATGGGATAAGAATGGAAAATTAATAAAGCGCTTAACCTTTAAAGACAATAAAATAGTTAATAATTGCTAAATTAAAAAAACAAAAAAAATGAAAGAAGTAAAAATTAACATACCAAAAGGGTATGTAATAGACAAAGAAAATTCTACTTTTGAATATATAAAATTCAAAAAAATAGAAGAAAAAGAAAATAAAAGAAAAGAACTTCCTAAAACTTGGGAAGCATTTTGTAATAGTTATCCTATTAAAGATGGGGAGTTTTTTGTAAATGCTGATTGTAGAATATACGAGTATACTGAAGGACAAAGAGACCCTGCAGTTGATGCTAATCTCCTTCCTAATAAAGAGTATGCAGAAGCAATGATTGCATTATGCCAATTGATACAGTTACGGGATTGCTATAATGAGGGTTGGCAACCTGATTGGGAGTCGTATGGAATTAAATACTCTATTTGTATAGACAAAAATAGGGTAACATTTAGCCAAAGAGAGAAATTATCATGTTTATTAACTTTTAAGACACCTATTATCAGAGAGAAGTTTTATATTAATTTTAAAAATATAATAGAAAAAGCAAAAATTTTATTATGATGAGAAGCAAAAATAATAATGGCATTATATATTGAGCCAAACCATACGACCAATGGGAGTGTAAAAATAATAAATGCCCTATAAGGTTTTAATGCTGTTGTTATATAGAACAAGATGAGATAACAGTTGCAAGCAACACAACAACAATAAAATGATTAAAATTATGGATTGCTTTCAATTTTGTATCTTTACAGTGTAAGAGTTAAAAAAAGACAAATAAAATTATTTTAAAAAAAGAATATGGAAATAAGATATTGTATTGAATATATAAATCCAAGGTATCCGTTACTTAACAATGGGAATTTGAATGTTAGACATGATAGAGTATTAACTTTAGAACAAGCAGAACACGATTTAGTTCTTATTCTATCATGCGGTTGTAAAATTCTTAATCTCTATATGGGCAATGTTGTTGACGGAGCTATTAGGAAATGGAGTCCTGTACCGATGATTGTAGATGATGATGATTGGTTTACAAGGGATTGGCTTAATAAAATAATACACAAACAAAATTAAGATAAAAAAATAGCATCAAAAAATGGAAAAGTTAAACGGGATATATGAAACTTACTACGACAATGGCCAACTAAAAGAACGTAGTAACTACAAAGATGATAAATTTGAAGGTAGAGTTGAGAGATATTACGAGAATGGCCAGATATTTGAGAGGTATAATTTCAAAAATGGAAAACGAGAGGGCTTATATGAGAGTCGGGATAAGTTTGGTGTATTAATAAAGCGCATCCACTATAAGGGCGGAGAATGCGAGGGCCCGTTAGAGGAGTGGTATGATAACGGGCAAATGATGACAAGAGATAACTACAAAAACGGGAAACTTAATGGCTTATCTGAAAGTTGGTACGAGGACGGTCAGAAATGTGAGAGTAGTTATTACAAAGATAATAAACTTGAAGGTACGTTCAAACGGTGGTATAGGAATGGCCAGATACTGATAAGAGAAAACTACAAGAACGGCAGGCGTGAGGGTCAGTATGAAAGCTGGTATGAAAATGGGCAGATAAAAGAATGTAGTCACTACAAAAACGGCAGACTTAATGGCCTATATGAATTGTGGTATATAAACGGGCAGATGAGGGTAAGAAAGAATTACAAGAATGGTAAAATTGACGGTCTGTCTGAATGGTGGTATGATAAAGGTCAGATATGGGCAAAGAGCAAATGGAAAAACAACAAGCTTGATGGCTTATATGAGGAATGGGATAAGAATGGAAAATTAATAAAGCGCTTAA
>R24__coassemble_782_pt1 | contig 19672 bp, 12 predicted proteins | sample R24__metabat2_high_PE_045 | metagenome-assembled genome bin R24 | reverse complement strand
ATAATCTTCTCCATGAAATGTTTCATCAAAAGCAGAATCATTATCTTTTTTCTTTCGTCTCATCTATCAATCTTTATTTATAGGATAATAACGTAAAATACTTTTATTTGTTATTTCTCGGAGGTAAAGATTGATAGTTGCGTGTTAGAAATGTTTGGATAAGGAAAAGAATGCAAATCATTATTCCTATTTTATAAGGAGAAGATATATCGTTTTGATTAAATAGTGCTTTACTTAAAGGATTTACTATTATAGGAGAAATAAACTGTCCTAAATACAAAGAGGCAGAAATCAGAGGCATAACAGTTGTTGCAGCATCTTTTCCTCCCTTAATAGAAGCAATAGTATTCAAATAAGGTATCGCTATTCCGTTCGCCATACCAATCAATAAGGAACCTACAATTAGGTAAGCAGAAGAAACACCAAATGCATAACAGATGTATCCGAACATAAACAAAAGGGGAGCAAAGTATTTCATAATTTTTGGCATAACATTCATTATCTTACCAAACAATAATCCCATAAACACTGCTACAAGATCCAATCCAACCATTATTATAGTTATTTCGTCGGAAGAAAGGTTTGTTGTTTGGGAAGATATGATAGCAAAGTTTGTTGGGAAGATAAAGAATATAACCATAACAAATAACATTCCTGTAACAGAAGGGTGAAACTTTGATAAGCTCTTTATGGATATATTTCCTGAAGCTGTTATTCTATCATTTGGTAAATAAGCCAAAACCAAAATCAAAGCTATCAAACCAAGCAAATAAACTAAGAAAGCATAATTCCATGCAATATTTGCCAAAAGACCAGCAAGCATTGTAGCAATAACTCCTCCCATTTGGCTCATTGCTCCTGCTAATCCCATAAGTTTTGCTTGTTCCTTAGGAGGAAAATAAAAGGAAAGCAGACCTGTTGATAGGGGCATAATAAGACCTACGCTTATTCCTAACAAAGATCTTAAAATGAGCAGAAGAACCATATTGTCTGCAAAGAAAGCAACGCTACCGGAAGTAACATAAAGTAATAATCCAACGACAGCTATTGTTTTTGTTTTGAAAAACCTGCAAATATAGGAGAACCAAAGATTAGTAATGATGATAAATAATGCTGGTAGAGAGACCACAAACTGAATAAGAATATCTGAAGAGGAAGAAAAATGCTCTCTTATTGTTCCAAGAGCAGGAGCCATTGCTGCACCTGCCATAACAGTTAGAAGGGAAATACTAAGAATTGTAAAAGTTACTTTTTTTGAAATCTGTGTTTTCATGTTTTTTTAATGTTTTTAAATAAGTGTTAGTAAATTTCTTTTTGAAATCTTCAGACACTTACAAAAAACATTCGGAGTACAAAACAAATAGAAAAGATAATATTCTACTAATCCTACTATTTAATTTCAGATGCTTACAATTTCAGGATGCAAAATTACAAAATTTCTTAGAAAGAAAATGGAATTGAGATACCAAATCTTTCTTTGAACTGTATCTTTGTTGAGAAGTCTTTATCTATTGCTGCCTGCACGTTGAAGAAAGCACTTAAAAATTTAAATATTTTAACATTTACGAAAACTTCTCCATTGATATCTGTATCTATGAGAGGTTTTTCATAGTCATAGAACATGTCCAATTTACACAACAGGTTGATATTAGCTGCGATGTCTCTTTTATAGAACAATTTGACGTATGAACCCAAAGAGAATTTCCAAGCATCATCAATCTCATCTGTATATCCAAAGGCAGAACCTCTCAGTCTTTTATCCAAGACGTATGTTGTCTTGCCCGTAAGAACAGAAAACAAAGCTGAGAAATATTTGGTCTTATATTCCAAACCTATGGATGAGGTTAAAATGGCAGGAGCTAAACCTGCAGAGATAAATATTGTATCATTCTTATAACCATTATCAAATTGAGATTTTAAGTTCATCAATGCAGAGTAGTTCCAATTACCAACAGCTTTGTAACCATAGATAGAGTTCCACTCAAATTTATCATCACTCTTTATCCAGTGATTAGTCTTGTCCCAGATACCTTCACCGCTAATATCCTGACGCGTTCTTCCGTAGGACATTTCTAATGTGTTGTCTAATTTATGTTTTCCATTAACATAGTTGTAAAAGCCTTTTAAAAAAGAACCGAAAGCAAAATTAGAATAACCTCCCGCAGCCCAATTGTTGATTTGGTTTTGTTCTAAAGTAAAGATAAGATCTGTTTTTTCAGACCAATGTTTTGGTTTAGGAGGAATAGAATCTTTAACTCCTTCTGTTTGTGCAAATATTGTTAGAGAAGATGCTATAAGAATAACTAAAAGTATAATTTGTTTTTTCATATATTATAGTTGTTTTTTTATTGTTTTTTCATTTTCCAAAGTAAGAAGCCTTCACATATCAAACATAAAAGCAATAACACTAAAATTATAAACGTGAAATCAAATTTTTTATTACTTTGAGCGAAGTATGTACTTATCATTTTCTTATTGTTAAAGACTTGAATGTCTTTTAGACCTATCTTTTTCAGTTCTTTGTTCAAAGATGAGGAATTGTGAAACATCAATTCGGATTCTTCACGAGGATAATTAATGGCTATGGCTCCAATCTTTTTGCCTTTGTCTTCAATGCCAAATATTCCTGCTTGTTTTATTTGATAATTAAGTTTGAATCCCAAACGATTGTTTTGTCTGAGCATTTGTGGAACAACAGAAATAGACTTATTATCGTTGTTTATAGTGATTGTTTCTGAAGAAATATTGTCCGCAAATAGAGATAAGTCCATAAAAGAATTATCATTCATAAACATAAAAGGCTTGAGCAGTTTTTCAGAATAAAGAACCATATTCCAAAGAGTAGGGACAAAGATACTCTGAGAAGTAAAATCAGAAAATTCCTCCGAAAATGGAACGGCGAACATAAAAGTTTTGCTTGTTTTGGTAGCACTCTCAACAAGAAAATCATCGCCATTTGTAAGAGTCATTATATCTTGGCGTGCTACACCTGCTTGTTTTGATATTTTGTAGTATTTTTTTACTTCAGGAAGAGGCATATTTTCTGTTACAGAAGAAAAAACAGCTTTATACAAAGGATTTTTATCATCTAAAGCATTAACTTTCAATTTTTTTTCTATCATAGACTGATAAGAAGGTAGATGCATTGAAGTTAATGCAGAAGAATAAGGAGCAGTAGCATTATTTATAGGAGGAATAATAATAAGAGACCCTCCCTTTTCTCTAAAACTATTAAGTTCATTAGCTAAACCAGAAGAAATATCACTTAAAGAAGATAAGATAATAACATTATATTTTGCAAAAACAGAGAAATCTATCTGATGTTCAGGCATATTATCTAATTGCACTTCGTTGCTGTTATTGAAAAGACGGTCAAGATATTTGTTTTCTGTTCCATTTAAGGACAAAACTTTTATCTTCTCGTTGATATTCATTGCAAAATAAAAATCATCGTCGTAAGTAATTGGACTATCTAATATTTGAACTTTTCCCTTTAATACTCCTGAGTTCTTTATCACAAAAGACATATCAACATTCGTGGAAGAATGCTTTGAAAGGCTGACATTTAACATACTTTGTTGAACATCATCAATAAAGAGTTTTACAGGTACATTGTCAATATTTTCATCAGAGGCGTTCTTTATTCTTACCGTTATATTAACTTTCTGTCCTTTTTGATAAATATTTCTATCAAAAGAAAGCGAATCTACATATATATTATTTATGTTGGCTATCTGTAAAGGAAGAAAAACATCTTGTATAGTAGAATCTGCTTTAATATTGTTTAAATCTGTTTGTGAAATCTGAAAATCTGAAACGAGAAAGACTCTTTTATTCGCCTCATTCCTTAAACTCAAAAGATGATGTGCAGTATTTATAAGAGTAGAATAAGGATGAGAAGAAGGAGAAACTTCAACTTGCTTAAGGAACTCCATAAATGTCTTTTTGCTTACAAAGTGCTTGTGTTTTCCTAATAAGTCCATAGTTAATAAGCAAAAAACATCATTGTCGGAATATTCTTTGAGTATTTCTTCTGTTTTGCTTTTTGCAGTTTGGAGAGCGGAACCTTTTTTAGAAATATTTTGCATTGAAAAACTGTTGTCCAATATAATAACTACAGCATTACTATCCTCTCCTTTAAGTTGGGAATCATTGTTTTTGATATGAGGTTGAGCAAATAAAAGAGCAAGAAAAATAATAGCCAAACAACGACTTAGTAGCAAAAGTCTTTGAAGTAGTTTGTTGTGTTTTTTGTTTGCAATAGCAATATTCTTAAGCATGCTTACATTGGTAAACAACACTTGTTTAAATCTGTGAAAGTTAAACAAATGAACAACTATTGGGATTACAATAGCCAAACCTAACAGCAAAAAATATGGATATAAAAAACTCATACTTTCTTTTCTAAGATTAGAACTGCAAAGTTACTAAATTTTAGCTAACTTGATATAAGGAATAAAAAAAGTCTTGATTTTAGCAAAAAAAGACTAAGTCTTTTGGTGCAAAAGAGTTGGTTTTAAGAAAAAAAGATCAACTCTTTTTATACAAAAGACTTAGTCTTTTTACAATGAAAAGAAATAAGGCTTTTAGTTATCTTTTTTACATATATTTATTATCAAAAAAACAGCGTTTTGATAATAAAAACGCTATTTTTTGATAAAAGAGAGAAATTAATCTTCCCATCATCTTTGTTGATAAAGTCTCAAACTGAGAGCTTATCTAACTATATTCAATTCTTTGATTAAATGTTTTGCATCAAGAAACTTATCTATTATGAATAGACAATATCTTATATCCAAAGAAATATTTCTACATAGGTCTTTGTCGTAAAGAATGTCGCTCATTGTTCCTTCCCAGTTTCTGTCAAAGTTTATACCAATAAGGTAGCCGTCTTTATCCATAACAGGAGAACCTGAGTTTCCTCCTGTGGTATGATTACTTGCAATGAAAGCAACAGGCATTTCTCCTAAGGAGTTTGCATATTGACCATAGTCTTTATTGTTATATAACTCTTTAAGTTTGTTCTCTACCACATAATCATATATTTCAGGATTTTCTTTTTCCACAATACCTTCAAGAGTAGTGTAATGTTTATAAGTAACTCCATCTCTTGGTTTAAAAGAAGATATATTTCCGTAGGCCACTCTTAAAGTTAGGTTTGCGTCTGGATAAAACATTTTTCCTTTTTCTTTTTGCATTATTTGAGCAACATATATTCGGTAAAGACTATCTATTCTGTTATTATTTTCAGAAAGATAATAAACATCGCTACTAAAATACTCTCCCCATATAGGAGAAAGAAGTTCTATAGAAGCATCCTTAAGAAGTTTTTTGCTATCTTTCTTTTTGTAGTTTGATAGTATCTGTTCTATTTTCTTTGGATTTGTCAAAAGAGTTTTTGAGAAAACTTCACCAAAATACTTTTCTGCATTGCCTTTATAGTTTTTGCTTATTCTTTCTCTTAAAAAAGTGTAGTTGTTTTTTGCGAAGTCATTGTAGAAAATAAGCATAGTCTTAACAAATATTGTACTATCTACTATCCTTTGAGAAGAAAAGTCATTTGCATAATATGTTTTTAAACTTTTTAATAGAGATGTTGCAAGAGCAGATACTTCTTCGTCTGTCGCTTCTGAGTTGGAAGTAGAAATAAGAGAAAGCACTTGTCGTGCTTGTTTCATCATTTGAGAAGCAAGAACAGCTTCTCCAAGATATATCTCTCTTAGTTTATAACTGTGATTATCAGAGTACAATTTCTGGAATTGTGGTATTATATCGGTATAGTTCTGTTCAAAGTCTTTCTTCTTTTCTATTGCGTTAAGGAATTTCAATCCTTTTACTTCTCCTTGCCATTTTTTCCAACCATTTGCTATGCTTGCAACATTAGAAGCATATCTTAAACGTTTGGCAGGACTTTCATTCATTGCTTGATTATAGACTTTAAGAACCTCTGTGCGAAGTTTAATACGAATAGGGTCTTCATAGTTTTGAACTTCATCTACTGCAAAAGATGTAAGGAATTGTCTTGTTGTTCCAGGATAGCCAAAAACAAAAGTGAAATCGCCTTCATTCTTTTCTTTCAAAGAAATAGTCATAAATTTCTTTGGAGTATAAGGAACATTATCTTTACTGAATGAAGCAGGCTTATTATCTTTGTCTGCATAGACTCTAAAAACAGAGAAATCGCCTGTATGTCTTGGCCACATCCAATTATCAGTATCTCCTCCAAACTTTCCTATATTACTTGGTGGAGCAGCAACAAGACGTACATCTTTGAAAACTTCATTTACATACATTATGTATTGATTACCATAATATATAGGTTTAACAATAGCAGTATAATGTGTATTCTTTATTTCTTTATTAATGATGTTATCAATGTTGCTTTGGATAAGAGTTTTTCTTTGAATCTCATTCAAAGAGTTATCAACGCCTTCTAATACTTCCTTTGTAACATCTTTCATATATTTTAAAAGAGTTATGGTTAAGCCAGGGCAAGGAAGTTCTTCTGCTTTGCTTTGTGCAACAAATCCATTTGTAAGATAGTCGTGTTCTACTGTAGAATGCTTTACTATATATGAATATCCGCAATGATGATTAGTAAAAAGCAAACCTTCATTAGAAACAAACTCTCCTGTACAACCACTACCAAAGAGCATAACAGCATCCTTCAATGAAGCATTATTAACATCATAAATATCTTTTGCAGATATTTTCATTCCTTTAGCTTGCATATCACTTTCATTCATATAAAGTAACATCGGCAACCACATACCTCCGTCTGCTTTTGCTATATTGCAGACAAAAGAGGTGATAATCAAAGATAAGACAACAAATATTTTTCTCATAGTTCTTATATTTTTAAAGTGCAAACTTACAAAAAATTATTTAAACAGCAAGAATATCCTTTATAAATACAATACTCAACAATAAAAGCGGAGAAAACCTTTGTTTTCTCCGCTAAGTTAAATATGTTATGAAAAGATATTATCCTAAACGTTTAAGTTGAACTGTGAAGTGACGCATCAATGGAGCTTCCCATTCAATAGCAACACCACGAGAGATTTCATTTCTGCGATCATAAACATTCTTTAATGCAGCAGCAATTACATCCATGTGATTGTCTGTATAAACTCTACGAGCAATGCAAAGACGTAATAAATCTAATCCTCCGAAGCGGTTCTCTCTTGTAACAGGATCACGGTCAGCAAGAATATAACCGATTTCACAACCACGTATTCCTGCTTCAAGATATAGTTCGCAAGTCAATGTTTGAGCAGGGAATTCTTCTTTAGGAACATTGCAAAGAACTTTGTCTGCATCAATGAACAAAGCATGTCCGCCTACAGGTCTTTGATAAGGGATTCCGTATTCATCCAATTTCTTTGCTAAGTATTGAACTTGGTGAATACGAGTTTCAAGCATATCAAACTCTGTGTTTTCATCCAATCCTACTGCAAGAGCATTAAGATCTCTACCGTTCAAACCGCCGTAAGTAAGGAAGCCTTCAAAAGGAATGCAGAACTGTTTTGCTCCTTCATACCATTCTTGTTTGTTTGTTGCAATGAAACCACCCATATTAACAAGACCGTCTTTCTTTGCAGACATAGTCATTGCATCAACGTATGAGTACATTTCTTTTGCAATCTCTTTGATAGTTTTGTTTGCATAACCTTCTTCTCTTGTTTTAATGAAGAAAGAGTTTTCAGCAAAACGAGCAGAGTCCATTACAACAGGAACACCATATTTATGACAAAGTTCGCAAGTTTCTTTAATGTTTTTCATACTTACAGGTTGTCCTCCAACTGTGTTGTTAGTAACTGTAAGAACCATGAAAGGAACATTACCTTTGTTCTCAACAAGAACTTTCTCTAGTTTTTCTAAAGAGACATTACCTTTGAAAGGTATTTCAAGTTGAGTGTCTTTTGCTTCGTCTATAGTTACATCTATAGCTTTTGCTTTACGAAACTCTATATGTCCTTTTGTTGTATCAAAGTGAGCATTTCCAGGAACAACGTTACCTTCTTTTACTAAGTAAGAGAAGAGAACATTTTCTGCTGCACGTCCTTGGTGAGTAGGAATGACGTATTTAAAACCGAATATACGTTGAACAACTTCTTCAAATTTAAAGAAAGAAGTAGCACCAGCGTAACTCTCATCTCCTAACATCATTGCAGACCATTGACGATCAGACATTGCTCCTGTACCAGAGTCAGTCAAACAGTCAATATAAACTTGCTCTGCTTTTAACATAAATACATTGTAATGAGCTTCTTTAAGCCATTGTTCTCTTTGTTCGCGTGTGGATTTTTTTAAAGGTTCAACCATTTTTATTTTCCACGCTTCTGCAAAAGGTATCTCCATAATAAATTAATTTTTTAATGATTATATAAATTGAATGAATGAATTATTTTCTTTTTACAAAAGACCTAAGCCTTTCGTTTGAGCTAACAAAACGGATAAATGAAAAGAGATTACATAGAGAAACTGTCTCTTTCTTTGATGTTCAAGTAGAGATTAGTAATATCTGATATGTGTCTGATAAAAATCACAATAATAAAATTTACTTGATGTGTGCAAAATTACATAAAGGATTAATAATTACCAAAAATTTTATAAAAAAAATGCAAAATTTATTATTTTTGCTCTTTGTTTTGTAACTTTTTGCACCTCTTATTTGTTATACAATAAACGTTAGGCGAAAAGAACTATAAATAAACTCTATGACAGAAAAAGAATACAATGTTTGTGTAGAAGAATACTCCGACAGAGTGTTTGCCTATCTTGTAAAAAACATGCAAGATAGTGATTCTGCCAAAGATGTTTTGCAAGATAGTTTTGTTAGTCTATGGAACAATAGGGAAAAAGTAGAAAAAGAAAAGTCAAAATCGTTTCTCTTTACTGTAGCTCACAATCTGATGATGAACACATTTAACTACAATAAACTGAGGCAACAGCCTATAATATTAGAGGAACTGATGGAGAATAGAGATTTTGAAAACAAGGACTTTATCAACTATTTAACTAACTTGCTTACTCCTATAATGAAAGAGTGTTTGCTTTTGAGAGACTTAGAAGGGTTTGCCTACAGAGAGATTGCTCAAATGATGAACATAACAGAGGAAAATGTAAAAGTAAATATTTTTCGTGCAAGAGTGAAAATGAGACAATATATAATGAATTTGGAGAAAGGGATTTAGGAATGAATAAGATAAATAAAGAAAATATAGAGGCGTATCTTTTGGATTTGGTAGAGGGAACAATAAGCCAAGCCGATAAAGAAGAAGTTTTTGCTTTCTTGGAACAAAACCCAGAATACAAAGAAATGCTTGCTTTGTATGATAAGGAACTTGTTTTACAAGAAGATCCTTCAATTTGTTATGAAGACAAAGAAAGTTTGAAGCATAAGGTCATCCTCCCTTATTGGAAAAGAGTTGTCTATGTTGCAAGTTCTGTTGCTGCGGTTGTTTTATTGTTTTTCTTGCTTAAACCAAGCACAGACGTAGTAACAAATTCAACAAAACCAACAAACACTATTGCAAGGATAGCACCAGAAGCAGGTCATCCAACCGATAAAGAAATAGTAATAGGGGACACTACAAATACTTTTACACCTAATAAAAAATCCAATAAAGTAAAAGCAGTTGATTCTTTCAAAACTACAACACCAAAAGAAGAGACCCCTGTTTATTATGAAGAAAATGTAACAGAAAACACTACAATCTCAACTAATAACCAAGCTAATCCACAAGACTTGATAGCTCAAAACAATGCTTATGTTTCCAACAATGCAAAAAATGACACTGTATATATAATATATGTAGGAGGAAAGCAAGACTATACAAAAAAAGTAGTTGATTTTGTAGAAAAACATACTAATGTAAATGTTGCTCCCGCTGTTACTTTTATCAAACAAACGGCAAACAAGGTAAAAGAAACAAAAAACAAATATTTGAAGATTTAATAATAGCAAAAAGTATAGTAATATGAAAAAGCAAATTGTAAAAGTTTTGAGCCTGTTATTAGTTCTCATAGGCACAGGTCAAGTAAAAGCACAAGGTTATTCTTTCCGTAGTGAAGTAGGTGTGAAAGGAGACACAATAAAGATTGTACATAACGGAGACACAACTATCATCGTCAATCCTAATATGAAGAGTTACAAAATGGACACCACCATTGTTGTTGGGAATGACAGCACATTCATTCGAAAAATGTTCTTTGATACTACCATAATTGATGATCTTGGAGAAGATTGGAAAATATATAGCAACTGGGATTTTGATTCTTGGGGGGATAAAATGGGAGAAATGTTTGACAGAATAGGAGAAATGTTTGAAGAAAGATTTGACAGTTGGGACAGAATGGAAGAATATTCCAACGATGGTAAGACAGAAAAACACATTGTCAAACATAAAGATAAAGGATTTCAATGGTGGAGTCATGACTTTTCTTTGCAACTAAGTTATGGTCCTTTATCATGGAGCAGAATGAATAGCAGTGATGATTTGTTTTCTTCTCCTTCTGGTGATTATGCTTTGAAGTTTTGGAGTGGTCAAAGATGGATGATAGGATTTTATACTACTTTCTTCCCTAAAAGCTGGGTAAGTATTCACACAGGAGTATTGTATCAAAGTGATGTTTTCAAGTTTAGAAACAATGTAGATTGGGACGGTAACGGAACAGAAAAGATAACTCCAACAAATGTTTCCAATGAATCAAAGATGGTAGCAAGATACGTGGATATTCCTTTGATATTAGGCTTTAATGTAGGGAAAGCATGGAATAGTAGTTTTGCTATAGACTTAGGAGTTATAGGAGGCTTGAACTTCAGGACATCGCATACAGGCTTCAAAACAAGCTATGACAACAATGGTAAACATATAGAAGAAAGTTGGGGGACAGATTACAACAACTTCAACAAACTAAAACTTGATGCACATCTTGGAATAAAGTGGGGAGAGTTTCAGATATATTGTGAGCAGGCATTAACACCATTGTTCAAAGACAACAAAGAAATAAAGGTTTATCCGTTCTCCTTTGGTATTATGTTAGGCTTATAAGAAAGAAAAAGTTTCATTGTTTTTTTAGCATATTCATATAGTGTTGCGGTAACAAACAAAAAGGTTACCGCTTTTTTTATACCATTCTTTTTACAGAAATTCTTTAGTTCATAAAAAAATATTAACTTTGCAATCTGAAAATAACAAAAAAAGAGATAGTACTATGCAATTTAACGTATCAATAGACATCATGCCTTTAAAGGCTTTATTAGACCCTCAAGGGAAAGCCGTTACTTCTTCAATGAAAAACATTAACATTACAAATATTGATAATGTTAGAATAGGCAAACATATAACAATGACAATAGAGGCAAAGGACGAGAATGAAGCAAAGGCTTCTGCAGAAAAAGCATGCAAGGAGTTGTTATATAATCCTATAATGGAGAGTTTTGAAATAAATATCATAAAATAGTTTTCCCCTGAATTGGTTGATAACAAAGAATATTTTTCTTCTCACCAATCAATGAATCCAAAAGATATTTTAATAGAAGAGTTTAACTATCCTTTGCAAGAGGGACAAATAGCCAAGTTCCCTCTCAAGCAAAGAGATAAAGCCAAGCTCTTGTACTTCAATGGCAAAGAGATAAAAGATGAGGTGTTTTCTTCTTTGCCCTTTTTGTTAGATAACGGCAGCCTTTTGGTATTCAACGATACTAAGGTTATCTATGCCCGACTTTTCTTCTACAAAGAAACAGGGGCTAAGATAGAGATATTCTGTCTTGAACCCTTTGAACCAAACGACGCTCAGTTAGCTTTTGCCGAGAAGAATAGAGTTGTTTTTCGTTGTCTTGTAGGAAATAACAAAAAGTGGAAGGATGGCGTACTTTCTTCTTCAAAAAAGGAAGGGGAAAAAGAAATAATGCTCTTAGCTAAGCGATTACGAGCCGAAGATGAATGTTGGCTTATTGAATTCACTTGGGACGGAGATAAAAGTTTTGCAGAGATAATGGAACTGTTCGGAGTAGTGCCTCTGCCTCCTTATCTTCACAGGGAGTCTAACGAGGAAGATAAAGAAGACTACCAAACAATATACGCTAACTATGACGGTAGCGTAGCAGCTCCAACAGCAGGATTGCACTTTACCGATAAAACATTCCAAGACTTGAAACAACGTGGAATAGAATCCTGTTTTGTTACCCTGCATGTGGGAGCAGGGACTTTTAAGCCTGTAAGCACCGACACAATAGGCGAGCATTCAATGCATATAGAGAAAATCTTTGTTCCAAAAAATGTTATCCAAAATCTGTTAAATCACCATACTAAAACGATAATCTGCGTTGGAACGACTTCCGTACGTACCATAGAGAGTTTGTATTGGTATGGCAGAAAGGTAATAGAAAACAACGGGAACTATCTTCCATTGGATATAAAGCAGTGGCAACCCTACGAGAGCCGACAGAATGAAGTGTCAAGCCAACAATCCTTAGAGGCTATCCTTAATATGATGGAAACAAACAATATCAACTATCTTACAGGGCAGACGCAACTAATCATCGCTCCGTCATATAAGTACAGGATAATAAAAGGTATGGTTACCAACTTCCATCAGCCAAAAAGCACCCTGCTTCTGCTGGTCAGTGCTTTGATAGGAGAGGATTGGAAACAAGTATATCAACATGCTTTGGAGAATAACTATCGTTTTCTCTCATACGGCGATGCTTGTCTTTTCCTTAAACAGTAGGCTTTAAAACGTTTTCTTTTCTATCTTAAAGAGTACAATACCAACTATTTCCCTTTTTTATTGGATATTCAAAGACTTCTTTTGAAGTTCCGTCTCCCCAAGTGTATCTTACTTTCACTTTGGCTTTTTTACCACCTTTTAATATCTCTTCACTTAGTATTTCGCATGAGATTAAGCCACCTTTTTTATCTAACTCCTTTTTAAGGGTTTCAGCAAATTCTTCTCTCTGTTCGTCTGTAAGCAATTCAATGTCAGCAAGGAAAGTTACAGCCGACCTATAGTCCTCTTCTATTAGAAGGTCTGTATATACTTTCATTATTCTGCTTGGAGTTACCTCATTAGTTTGAGCTTTAGCACTTAAAAAACCATTACAACCTACAAGGGTCAGAATACCGAATGCCACAACGGTTAATATTTTTTTCCAAGTCTTTTCCATATTTTTACTTATTTGATTGTTATCCACGACACGATGGTTTTCCGTTTAAACAAAGAAAGCAGTGTCTTCCATAGAATGTACTTTCTCGCTATAAATCAATACTTTTGATTTATGGATGCAAATATACAATATTCTTTTAAAATAAAGATAGTTTCTTATTAAATAATACTTGTTCTTTTTTTTAATTAGAAATTAGAAAAGAGAAATTAGAAATTGGAGTGGCTTCGAAGAAGACAGCCAAATTACCGCAAGAAATTGCAGATTAACGATTAAAAAATTTAGTCGCTAAACGTTATTGTCAGCTTTAGGCTTTCCACCTTTCCCCAAAAAAAAGACCGCCTTTTTAAAAGCGGCCTTTTTAAATTAGAAATTTGTAATTAGAAATTAGAAATTGCGGATTAACGTTAAAATCTTTTAATTACTAATTACTAATTTCTCATTTCTAATTATTTTTAATAAGTTTCTCTGTGCGAACAGAGTTAGCAGTTTGAATTCTGATGTAATATACTCCACTTGCAAGTTTTGAACTCTCTAACTCAAGAGTCTCTAGTCCAAGAGCAAGTTTAGAAGTAGAAATTACTCTACCTGCTTGGTCTGTAACGATTACTGTTGCTTCTTCATTCAAGCCCTTAACACTCAAAGTAGCGTTCTCTGATGTTGGGTTAGGATAAAGAGCTATTGAGTATTCGTTCTCAACCTCTGCTATACCACTATTATGTACAAGAGTTAATACATACTCTTGAGGACAACCATTCTCATCTTCTCCTGCTACTGTGTAAGTACCAAATTCAGTGTATTGTTCTCCTCTCCAAGTGTATGGAAGTTCATCATTGTTAAGTGTTACTGTCTCTTCTATTGGAGCATTTGCTGGACGAACTGTTAGGTTAAGTGAAGCAACAGAATCACATCCAGCAGCATTTGTCAATGTAGCTGTGTAAGTTCCTGTTGCGCTATAAGTCTGTCCATTGAACTCATATGTCTCTCCGTAGCAAACTGTAACATCGGTTGTTGATGATGTTGGAGTACATGGTTCTTCACCTTGTTCAAGAGTTGTGAATGTAAGTTCTGAACCATAAACAGTTCCAAGGGCTGTTGTAGCAAATGCCTTATATGTATAAGTAGTGTTTGCTGTCAAGCCTGTAAGAGTTGCACTCATTGTTGTACCTGTTGCAGTAAGAGTTGTGTAATCGGTTGCAGTAGCAAGCTTCCACTCAAATCCACGTGCTGTTATTGTCTGGTTACCTAATGATGTTATCTCTCCATTAAGAACAGCTGTTGTTTGAGTAACACTTGTTGCTGCATTGGTTACTACTGTAGGTTGAACAGGCTCTGGTGTTTCACCGTATCCGTCAATTGTTATGTTATCTATTCCTACACCGTATCCATAATGAATAGCACCAAGGAACATTAACTGATATTCAGCAGAAGGTTCAGGCAATGTGATTGTCTCATTCTGCCAAGTATTTATGTTAGAACTCCAAGAAGTAAGGTATGTCCATTCTCCTGCTGCGCTTGTTCTGTAATACAATCCAAGTGTATCTTGGTCTTCAGTCCAAACTTTCTGGATGTGAGAGAATGTTAAAGTAGGATTTCCTATTGAAGAAAGATCAAAAGTAGGAGATAGTAGTTGTGCATGATGATAAGCATCATTATTTTCTAAGTACAGATACGCACAATAAGAACCGTCTGCTGGAGCAGTTGAACTACTATAATAGTATTCGCTTGTAGTCCAGTTAGATGCTTCTGCATCCACAGGATTAGAAAGCCAGCAGCCAAGGCTGTTACCTTCAAAGCTTTCTGTGTATGGGAAGTCTGTTATAGTAACACATGCAGTAGTGAATGAAGTAGTGCCTGCAGAAGACATACCATCTTCATCACCGCAGTTTGCTCTAAGTTCTACTGTGTAAGTAGTGCTTGGACTTAAGTTTTCAAGAGTATAAGGATTCTCTGTTATTGTCTCAGTTGTCCAATCCTCATCTGATAGTGTCTTGTACTTTAACTCATACTCTTCTGCATCACCTGTGTAAGATATTGTAACAGAGGTCTCTGTTATATTACTAATTGTTACTACAGGTGCAGGACATGCTATGTCTGTTGTGAATGTCTTTGTTGTAGACCAAGATGTTGTGTTATCTTCACAAGTAACACCAACTTTAACAGTATATTGTGTCTCTGGAGCAAGACCACTAAGAACGTAAGGATTTTCTGAAACGCCTGTAATCTCAGTGAAGCCTTCGTCAGCAGCTGTCTTGTATGCAACAACTACACTTTCAGAAGTAGATGTCCATGCAAGTGTTGCACTATGTCCAGCAACATTGCTTACTGTTAAGCCTGTAGGCTCAGCACATGCAGGTATAAGTTGAACAGTAAAGTCGTCCAGGTTCCAAGATTGAGAAGGACTTGAACTGGTATATCTCAAAGCTATTCTTCCGCTTGCTGCTTCTACGCTTGAGAAATCAAAAGGTCCTTGAAGGTTACCGTTGCCAGCAACTCCGTCTTGGGTTCCTCTTGCAGCAGGAGTAACACAAGTGCCTACAAGTTCAAATGTTGTAGGGTCAGCAGCGTCTGTTACAACACCGACCTCAAGAGTTCCAACGCTTGTACTTGTTGCAGTTGTCCAAAAAGTAAGTCTAAGGTTGTGAATATCTTCAGCGAATTCAGGAAGGACAACCATATTGCTTGCCCCCTTCATTTCAGCAGAATAGCCTCCTGAATGGCATGAACGAGAATAGTATCCATAGACGAATGGTCCGTTATATGTTGCATCGGTTATAGGAGTAGCCCAACAAACAAATTCATTTTGACCATCATTTGTATAAGATTCAAAGTCTTCAAACCAAACTTCGTCAGCAGTAGGGAGGTCTGTTATAATATCACAAGCAGTGTTGAATGATTTTGTTCCCCATTGAGAATCACCGTCATCTTCACCACAGTTTGCCTGTACTTCTACAACGTATGTAGTGCTTGCTGTCAAGTCTGTAAGAGAATATGTATTGTCTGCAACAGGAATTTCTTCGCTGTATTCTTCTGAACCTGAAAGTCTATATCTAAGGGTATAGTTTTCTGCATCACCTACCCAAGAAACAGTAGCAGTAGTTGTTGTTACTTCTGTAACTGTGATAATAGGAGCAGGACAAGCTATGTCTGTTGTAAATGTTACGTTTTGAGAATAAGAGGTTTCACCTGTACCACAATCCAATCCGGCTCTTAAAGTATAGACTGTCTCAGGAGTAAGATTGGTTATTGTCTCAGGACTTTCTGAAACGCCAACAGGAGTCCATTCTTCATCTGTAGCAGTCTTGTATTCTACTACAGTTGCATCACCAAGCCAAGAAACCTGTGCAGTATGTCCTGTAACGTTATCTACAACAATACCGCTTGGAGCAGCACAATCTATATTAAGTACAGAAATGTTATCTAAACCTACATTTGAAAACCAACTTAAAGATGTTCCGAATCTGATTTGATATGTTGCTGAAGGATTAGGCAGTGCTAATGTTTCAAATGCCCAATCTCCGTTTTCACTTTCTGTATAAGAAGAACCAAGTTGAGTCCATTCTTCTTCTGCGTTTGTTCTATAATAAACAGACAAGTTAGCAGAAGAACCATTTATTACATAATAGAATGTAACAAAAGGATGTTCAATATTTGTCAAATCAAAGATGGGTGAAACAATACCTCCAGTGGTAGCAGAGTAGCCTGCGGACATATATGCAAAATCATTTCCATGTTGAGCACCGTAATCATTAACAATAAATCCGTCATTAGTCCAGCAACCAAAGTCATTATCAGTTAAGCCTTCAAAACTTTCGTTGTAAGCAAACTCAGTAACAACAGTACATTCTGTTCTAAATGTTGTTTGTTGGGAATAAGAAGCCTCTCCGCTTTCACAAGTCAAACCAACTTTTATTGTGTAAAGAGTAGCAGGGACAAGGTTTGTAATTGTTGTAGGATTTTCTGTTGCAGAAACTACTGTCCAATCTTCATCTTCCACGTTTTTGTAAGCTATAACATCTCCGTCTGATTCCCAAGAAATAGTTGCTGAATTTGCTGTAATATTTGTTACAGCAACATTTGAAGGAGCAGCACATTCTACGTTTTGTATAACAACATTATCTATTGCCATACCATAACCATCATTACCAACACCAAGAAATGCTATCTGATATGTTTCACTTGCTTCAGGTAGAGCAATAGTGTTTATTTGAGTAACGGCGGAAATTGAGCTACCTTCATTAGAACCATGGGCAGCAAGTTGTACCCATTCTGCATCTGAACTTGTTCTGTAGTAAACATATATAGAATCATTATAAGAAGAGTAATAATGTGCTTCCCAATTATAAGTAAGATAAGGAGCATTCAAAGCAGTTATATCCAACACTGGAGATGTTAATCTGCTTCTACCATCAGAATAAGTTCTATATGCTACTTTGCTGCCACCGTAGGTAGCAATTGTCCAATGGTAAGAACCACTAACAGCCTCTTCTGTCCAACAACCGAAGTCAGAAGAAGAAAGAGTTTCAAAATCTTCAGTGAATGAATTTGCATTAGTCACTGTAATAGTAACACATTCTGTGCGGAATGTGGCTGTACCTGCTTGAGATAAACCGTCCTCTTCACCGCAGTCTGCTATAACTTTTACAGTATAAGGACTTGCAGGAGTAAGACCTTGCAATGTTACTGTGTTTTCAGCAACAGTGGTTTCTCCCCATGTTTCTTCATTTGTACCATTAAGACCATAGCGAACAGTATAACTGTCAGCAGCTCCTGTCCAAGTAAGAGTAGCTTCTTCTGCTGTAGTTGCTCCAACAGTGATAACAGGAGCAGGACAAGCAATAGATGTAGTGAATGTTCTTTCAAAAGACCATGACATATCTCCGCCACCGCAATCTACTCCGACTTTAACAGTGTAGGCAGTTTCAGGAGCAAGACCTGTAAGAGTGAAAGGATTTTCTGATGCAGTAGTTGTTGTCCAATCTTCGTCTTCATTTGTCTTGTAAGCAACAGTAACAGTCTCTGCATCGCTTACCCAAGACAAGTCTATGCTGTGTCCCAAAGGATTGTTTGCAGTAAAACTTGTAGGTTCTGAACAGTTAGGACGGATAGAAACAGTGAAGTCGTCTAAGTTCCAAGAAGCTGTAGTAGATGTTGTGGAAACGTAGATGATAGCTATTCTACCACTCTCAGCTTCAACATTGGTAAAGTCAAAAGGTCCTTGAAGATTACCATTGCCTGTAGAGCCTGAAGCACCTCTTGAAGCAGGAGTTTCACAAACGCCTACAAGTTCAAAAGTGTTGGTATCAGTAGCATCTGTCATAACACCTACTCTTACATAACCATTGCTGGTGGTTGTTGCAGTTGTCCAGAAAGTAAGTCTAAGATTGTGAATATCTTCAGCAAACTCAGGAAGGACAACAACATTAGCAGAGCCTTTGAACTCAGCAGAGTTGGATCCTGAATGACAAGAAGGAGAGTGTCCGCAATAAACGAAAGGTCCATTATTTACTACAGGAGTAGCCCAGCAGTTGAAAGGTTGTTCTCCTCCTCCTGTATAAGATTCAAAGTCTTCAAGCCATACATTATCAGTAGTTGGAAGATCTGAAATAATATCACAAGCAGTGCGGAAAGAAGCACTTTTCCAAGAAGAAAGACTTGAACCACAATCTGCCTGTATTCTTACTTTGTAAGCAGTGCTTGCAGCCAAATCAGTAAGAGTATATTCTTCACCAGAAAGACCTGAAATGGTAGTTACTGCTTCTTCGTCATCCCAATCTGCAGAAGCAAGAGCATATTGTAGATTAACAGAAGCGTCTGGGTTGTTTTCATTCATTGTCCAAGATACAGTAGCACCATCAACAGAAATATCGCCTACTGTTATTGTAGCAGGAGCATAACAAAAATCTCCTTCAATAGGAGAAATACTTAACTGAATGTTAGGTATATATTGGTAAGAAGATCCCGAACCAGAGAAATCTGTGTAGGCATTATCGTCGTTATAACGATAGATAGTTCTACTACCTGTTACAGAAGAAGCATAAGTATAGAAATGGGCATAACTATCAGTGTTCCCACTCAAAACACCTATGACTAAATTTGAGCCTGTATAGGTATATGGAACGTCTAATTCTATGGTAGTCCAAGCATTAGCAGTAAAATTTACTGTGCCATCATACACCAAAGTCATGTTATTTATAGGAGTCCAATCTGAAGTACCACTGAATGTGGAACTCTCCCTTTCTCCCATATAGATTTTGACTGATTTACTTTTTTGTGATGTAGCATAGTAAGAAACGGAAGTTATACTTCCTTCCATACCAATATCATCTGATGTGTAAATAGACTGAACAGATGCATAGTTATACCAACCTGCGAAAGGAGTATAATCTTGTGTCAGTGTTCCCGTTCCGATAGTCACTGTCTCTTGCGACCATCCGCTAATGGACAGTATCATCGCCATTAGCATAAACATAAATAACTTTTTCATTTTAATTAAATTTT
>R24__coassemble_780_pt1 | contig 19746 bp, 10 predicted proteins | sample R24__metabat2_high_PE_045 | metagenome-assembled genome bin R24 | reverse complement strand
TTGGAACAAAAATATTCAATAGATGTAAAAGAACCGAGTCTTTCTGTAAGATTAAAGAACATAGTATTGACTGCTTTTGAACAGACCGGCAAGCAGGTTGTAATCCTTGTAGATGAATACGATAAACCACTTTTGCAGACAATCGACAACGAAGAACTGCATGATAAGTTCAAAACCATTCTCAAAGGAGTTTATTCCATACTTAAAGAATGTGATGAGTATATCCGCTTTGGATTTCTTACAGGAGTTACCAAGTTTTCCAAGATAAGTCTTTTCAGTGATTTGAACAATTTGATGGATATTTCACTTGATGAGAACTACACCGACATTTGCGGAATAACAGAAGAAGAGATAAAGACCAACTTTGTAGAACACTTGCAGGCTTTTGCTGATAAAGAAAATACAACAAAAGAAGATATACTCCTACAACTGAAAGCAATGTATGATGGTTATCATTTCTCAAAGAATACGAGTATAGATATTTACAATCCATTTTCATTGATAAATTCCTTAACACGAAGAGAGTTTGAAAACTATTGGTTTCAGACAGGTACGCCGACTTTTCTTATTAAGCTGTTGAAAGAAAACGACTACGATTTAAAAGATTTCTCAGAAGGTAATATAGATGCGGTGGATTTGACCAGCAAAGAGAGTATGCTGAATGCACCTATAGCATTGTTCTATCAGTCAGGCTATCTAACTATAAAGGATTATGATAGAGATTTTTCCTCTTATGTTCTTGGCTATCCAAATAGAGAAGTAGAGCAGAGTTTTCTTGATTTCCTTCTTCCTAAGTATATTAACACAGAGGAAAATATGTCTACCTCATTTCTCATTGCTTTTGCAAGAGATTTGCGGGCAGGTAGGATAGAAGACTTCTTAACCAAACTGAAAGTATTCTTTGCAAAGACGCCATACGACCTTATCAAAGATACCGAGAATCATTATCAGACTGTTGTCTTTATTATCTGCAAGTTATTAGGCTACTACAGTGAAGCAGAATATAAGATAGTCAATGGCAGAATAGATATGGTAATAAAGACCAAAGACTATATCTATGTTTTTGAGTTTAAGTTTGACAAATCAGCAAAAGAAGCCTTGCAGCAGATAGACAGCAAAGACTATCCTCTTGCATTCCAGCAGGATGAAAGAAAACTATACAAGATAGGAGTGAATTTCTCTTCTCAAACAAAAAATATTGACGAGTATATTATTCAATAAGTAATAATGATAGATTTGGATTAAGATTTGCCTATATTTAATAAAAACATGAGGAGAATACTTTTAATACTTCTAATATGTACGGTAAGTTTCCCTTTGCAAGCCCAGAAGACAAAGAAAGTAAATGCCGAAGGGCAAGCAGTAGGAACCGATGTAACGCAAGTACGTAAAGAAGCTTTGCACAATGCAAAACTTAACGCTTTGCAAGAGGCAGGAGTGAGTGAAATAATACACTCATTTAGTACAATATTAATAGATAAAGAGGAGACATATTTTTTCAATAGTGTTAATCAAGAACTGAGTCTTTTACTTTTAGATGGGCAAGTTAGATTAAGAAAGCAACCTGAATACAAAGATGAATTTGTAGACAATATTATAAAAGTAACAGCAAAGATTGTAGCTGATGTTATAATGGAAGATGATAGTGATGAGGAATTTAGAATAAAGATAGAAGGTCTGCGGGAAACATATAGAGAAGATGAAAGAGTACAATTTAATATAACTCCATACGGACAAGACTGTTATATTAGAATATTTTGGTTTGATCAAGAACCAAGTGCGAGTGTAGAAGGAGAACAGATATATCCACTAAAGAATAAGTATGCTGATATTGTCTTTAAGAAAGAAAATACATACACTTATCCTTGTTTACCACAAGAATATTGTTTGGGGAATCCATTGAAAGTAGAAGTCTTTAAGCAAACAAATAAGCAAATAGAAACAACTTTAATATTTGTTGTTGCCCTAAAAAAGCAAATTCCATACGATAAGGAGAAATATAGTTACGAGGAATTTATTGATTGGTTACTACATATTCCAGCTAATCAAAGAACAGTAAAGTTCCAAGCTATAGGTATAGTGGGAAAATAAGGTTATGTTATCTTTTGATACAGGATTTTCATTAATAATATTTGTATCATAAAAATTTTTTTTAATATCAATGATAGATTTTCAAAACTTATTGCCTATGTATTATTGAAAGCACAAAAGAAATAATTAATAACAAAAAAATAGTAAAGAGATGAAAAAATTAGTTTCAATTATCGGAATGGTTGTTTTAGCAACCTTGGTTATGATGGTTACACCTACACAAGCACAAACCAAACAACAGAAAAAAGATGCAAAGAAAGAGACAAAACGTCTTACCAAAGCAGGTTATCTCACAATGGGACTTCCTCTACATCAACAGATAGAAGAATACTATGCTAAAATGTCAGAAAAAGATGAAGACGGTATGCCTAAATATCTTTCTGAAACAAACATGGCGGTAGGTAATTCTTTTAGCGCAGCAAAGATGGAAGCTATCAATATTGCTAAAACTCGTCTTGCAGGTCAGATACAAACAACTGTAATGGCAGAGGCAAAAATATCGTTAGGAAACTCTACTCTATCCTCAGAAGATGCTGCTTCAGTTACAAAAGCCTTAGAGAAAAGTACTCAACTTATTGCACAAAAACTCAGCAAAGTAGTAATAGCACAAGAGTATTATAAAATACTGAATAACAAAAATTATGAAGTTCATGTTGTATTACTTTATAATACAAAGAATGTAAAAGATATGTTAATTCAGGATGCAAAAGCAGAATTAGAGAAAGAACTTAAGGATTTTAAACCAGAACATGAGAAAGTTTTAGAAGAAGCCGTAAAAAGCGGGGTAAAACAATAATTATAATTCAAAAATATATGGCAGGACAATATTCCTGCCATATATTATTTGAACAATAATTGAGAAATGGAGTAAATATAATTAAAACAGAGAAATATGAAAAGGTTTTTTATATTTATACTATTGTCTATCTTATTTGGTATTTTATCTGCCCAAGAGGATGAGTGGCTAATAGACACAACCTGGATTGAGCAAGAGGATTTTGAACAATTCAAACAACAATCCGAAACTAAATTTGATAGTTTCAGAGATAGTATCAACATTCGGTTTGCAAAGGCTTTGGCTGGAGAATGGACTATGTTCAAAGTTGATAAACCACGACAACTGCCTCAAAAACCAAAACCAAAAACTCCACCTATAAATAAAGGAGACAACCTTAATCCTCAACAATTACCAAAAGGAGAGGTAGTTCCATTACCTAATAAAGTAAAAAAAGAACCCCAAAAACTACCGCCACCAAGTATTCAAAACAATATGACTAAGACAAAGATAATGTTTTACAATGCAGATATTTTGGTTGACATACCACAAAAAGATATGGTAAAAAGTTGCGTCCTTGCTTCTACTAAAGAAAAAGATGTGAGTCTATTTTGGCAACAAATGACAAAAACTAATGTACAAGCTTGTATAAACAAACTTCTTCTTCAACAAGAGAAACTTCAATTAAACGATTGGGCTATGTACGAAATGGCGTTAAAACTATCTAAGCAGTTATTTTCAGATGCTAACAGACAAGTAGCCACTACAGTCTTTCTTATGAATCAGATGGAATATGATGTAAGAATTGCTCGTACAGAAAAGGGACTTGCTTGTCTTCTTGCAATGGATTGTAAAGTTTATTCTATTCCATACGTAACCATTGGAGGTAAGCAATACTATATCTTTCTACCAAATTCAGAACAACGGAACCTGTCTGGTAATATATATTCTTACACTTGTACCATGGACAATGCTATTTTGCCTCTTAATATGGTAGTCAATAAAACTCCATTACTTCCACTACAAAACAGATCTATGCACAAGTATTCTCGTAGTGTAGACAAATACAGTGTAGAGGTAGAGGTTAATGAAAGTATAATAAAATTTTACAAAGATTATCCACAGGTTGATATGCATATTTATGCAAATGCTATGATAACAGAGGAATTAAAGAATAGTATTGATACCTATTTTCGTCCTATAATAGAAGGAAAGAATGTTTATCAAGCCGTGAGTACTCTACTACACTATATGCAATATGGTTTTGACTATGCAACGGATGATGAACAATTTGGTTATGAAAAACCATTTTTCCCAGAGGAGAATTTTTATTATCCCAAAAATGATTGTGAAGATAGGGGTATACTCTTTTCATATCTTGTTCGTTATCTTCTGCAACTTGATGTTGTGTTGATAGATTACCCAAACCATATTGCTACTGCTGTGTGTTTTCCTTCAGATAGCAATGTTACAGGTGATTATTACGAGTATGATAATAAAAAATATATTGTATGTGATCCAACATATATTGGGGCGAGTATAGGAATGTCTCAGCCTGAATGTAGAAATGAGAAAGTAAAGATAATTACTCTTCAACCTATAGACAGGTAACATTTAACAAGAAGTGACTATAAAGGAAAATGTTTGTCAAATAGTCTTTTCAAAAAAAAATTACACAATGTTTTCTGTAAAAAGATATTGTGTGATTGTTTTTTTGTAATTTTGTAAGTTGCTAACTGAATAATTAATCCAGAGGTAATGGCTAAACACTACAAATATAGAGATGATAACCAATTGATCATAGACTTACTGAAAAATGATAGTCTGGCTATTTTTTATGTTTTTTACAATCATTTTAATTCATTACTTAAATATAATGTTATCAAAGCGACCAAAGGGAAAGTCTTAGATTATTCCGATCTTGTGCAGGACTTGTATCTTTATATAAGCAATAACAATTGGGAGAAACTCCGTCGTTATGATTCTTCCATGCCTTTTGTGAATTGGTTTTCTGTTGTATCTTATCGTTTTTTCAAAGATTCTGTTCGTTCAATGATAGATTCTGTAGACAAAATGCCTATATCACATATAGAGAATAATAATATATCTTTCTCTTCAAATGAAATAGACACATTTACCATGGATGTAAAAAATATACTCAAAGACTTTGAACCACCAAGAGATAAATCTATTCTTGAAGCGTTTCTACTGAAAGATGAAGAGCCGTCAGTAATTGCTACACGTTTTGGAGTTACCATTGACAATCTCTACAATATCAAACGTAGAGCTTTAGTTCGGTTAAGAAAGAAATTGGTTTAATGCACAAAACTTGAAAAAAGAAAAATGAAAGAAGAAAATAACCATAATACTTATATGCCAACAGACGAGCAGTTGTCTGCCTATCTTAGTAATATGGCAAGTAAAGAGGATGCCTTATGTGTGGAACAGTATCTAAAAGACAATCCAGAGGCAATAGATGATCTGTTTAATATGTCTATGGCTGCATCTATTCAGAGACAAAAAAACCGAAAGATAACTAAACTTCATCCTCGTTTATTATATCTCTCTTTAGCGGCAGTGTTTGTTCTTGTGCTTGCAAGTATATTTTTTCTAAATATGTTTCAGCGTGATAATACTACACTACAATATGCAAATCAACCAATAAAAAATATTCATCCTCAAACCCCACAACAAAATCCCACAACTCCGTCTTATTCATCAGATGAACCCAAACGAAAAAAAAATACTCCTAAACAGAGTTCCAATGTTTTACCTATCCAAAGAGATGAACACAATACTTCTTCAATAGCAGAAGTAGATCCGAAGACAACTTTCACTCTTTCATGGCCAAGAAGGGCAAAAGAAATATGTTCTCTCAATCAGTCTGTTTCTTTTATATGGAACACTAATTCAGAAAAAATAATTTTAACTATTATGGATAATAGAAAAAATAAAATTTTCTCACAAGAGTTATTAAATAATAATACCTTTACTCTACCAACTTTTATTACGACAAAGTATTCTGAAATATATTGGATTATGACTGCTGTTTTCTCAGATAGCACAAGCGTTTCACGTTCAGGAACAATAGTTTTTATAAATGAATAAACAAAAACAAACAAATAAAATGAAAAAACGTTTTTTTATATCTATCATTGCAATTGCACAACTTGTTGTGAGCAGTAATGTCTATTCACAAACCGAAACCAAGACTTCTGTTGGTAGTCTTAATATTGTTAAAGAAGTTAAACCTCCTATTCTTCAGTTGCAAGGACAGATAAACTTTACAGAACCTTCTGGCAACAAAGCCATAGATGCCAACGAAACATGTATTCTTTCTCTTACGGTAAAAAATTCTGGTATGGGTGATGGTTATGGTTTGATAGGAAGAATAAAAACTAAAGGTAATGTCCAAGGTATAAGCACACAAGATGTTACTCTTCCAACACTAAAAGTAGGGCAGACCTATACCGTAGATTTTCCCATTACCGCCAATATGAATACTGTTGATGGCGAAGCTGAGTTTATTCTTAGTATAGAAGAGCCTAACGGATTCAATCTTCCGGAGATTCCTATAAAGATTTCTACTCGTGCTTTTGTGGCACCTATGGTAGAATTCAGAGGACATATTATAGAGAGTGGAGCGGTAACTCTTGCTAAAAATACTCCTTACACCATGCAGGTTCTTATTCAAAATACAGGTTATGGTGTTGCTGAAAATGTAACTGTAAGTCTTGACTTACCACAAGGAGTAGTTCCTTTGTCAGATGAGAATACGCTCAACAATGCAACTCTCAATCCGGGACAGACACATACAATGAAATATACTTTTATCATTCCTCAAGCATACTCATCTTCAAGGCTACCTCTAACCATAAGCATACAAGAACGCTACGGTAAGTATTCCAAAAATGGAGAAATATCCTTTGAAGTAAAAGAGCAAGATATGATTGCAGGCAACACTATCTCACCTACTATTCGCAAAGAAGAAACCATTGTTCCTGTAAGTCTTGGTTCAGATGTTGATAAGAACATACCAAAAACAACCGAGATAAATAATTCTCTACACGTTATGATTATTGCTAATCAGAACTACAGAAATGAACAATCTGTTTCCACTTCCCTTAGTGATGGCCGCATGATGAAAGAATATTGTATGAAAACACTTGGAGTGCCAGAAAAGAATATCTCTCTCAAGGAAGATAGAACTAATGCAGAGATGCAAGCTGACATAGAAGCCTTCGCAAAAACTATCCGTTACAATAGCAATGACAAGTTTATTTTCTTCTATTTTGGACACGGTATGAGAGATAAAGAACCTCAGGTCAATGACGCTTATCTTATGCCAATAGACGGTTCTTCTTTGCGTTTAGATAAAACAGGATTGTCGCGTAATTGGATGATGCAGGAGTTTTCTAAATCAAAACCAAAACAACTTGTAGTCTATCTTGAGTCTTGTTTCAGTGGTGCAACAAGTGAAGATATTATGCTTAAATACGCTGAGAATTCTTCTGGGTTGAGACTTTCAGATGATGTTTCTTCTAATTTTTCTGGCAACATTATTCTTCTTACTGCTTCTTCCAAAGCACAGACAGCCAATGCTTACCCGAGCCAGAGACATAATGTTTTTACCTATGAATTTCTAAAAGCCTTGCAAAACAACAAAGGTAATGTAAATTGGGAAACTATGTTTGATACCGTTAAGAAGAATACAAGCAAGACGGCATGGAATGAACTTGGAAGAGACCAAGAACCCTCTATAACTATTTCTACTACTCTTGGTGATAATTGGAAAAAATGGTCGGTAAAATAAAATACTTACAACAAATATGAAAAGAATATATATATTAATACTTCTGATAGTTTGTAATCTTGTTGCCTTTGGACAACGAGTAAGCAATGCAAGATTTGAACAAGTAGGCAAGCAGGTAAGAATTTGTTATGATCTTTCCTCAGATGCAAGTATAGAGATATATCTTTCTACGGATGGGGGAAAGACATTTGAATATTCACCCCTTAGAAGTGTTACGGGAGATGTAGGGAAGAAAGTTTTAGCGGGCTATAATCGTTGTGCTATGTGGGATGTGCTTTCTGATAAAGAAAAACTTCAAGGTAATAATATTACTTTCAAAATTAGAGCCGTTCCTCTTTCTTCTAACCAGACCTTTACCGTAAATGGTGTTTCCTTTACTATGGTTTTTGTTGAGGGTGGTACTTTTACTATGGGGGCAACATCTGAGCAAGGCGATGATGCTGATTATGACGAGAAACCTACACATAGTGTTACTCTCTCAGATTATTATATAGGAGAGACAGAAGTTACGCAAGCATTGTGGAAAGCAGTAATGGGAAGCAATCCATCTTATTTTGAAGGCGATAATCTTCCTGTGGAACAAGTTAGTTACAATGATGTAAAAGAATTTATAACCAAGTTAAATCAAAAGACAGGTAAAACGTTTCGTCTTCCAACCGAAGCTGAATGGGAATATGCAGCACGAGGAGGGAAAAAAAGCAAAGGTTATAAATATTCAGGAAGTAATAATATAGATGATGTTGCGTGGTATTATGAGAATAGTAATAATAAAACTCATCCTGTAAAAACAAAACGACCAAATGAATTAGGAATATATGATATGAGTGGGAATGTATGGGAATGGTGTAGTGATAATTATGGTGCTTATAGTAGTTCATCGCAAACAAATCCAACAGGTCCTTCTTCAGGCTCTTACCGTGTGTACCGCGGTGGTTCTTGGTACTTCAATGCGAGGGGCTGTCGTGTATCTCATCGCAGCGGCTTCAATCCCTCCAGCAGGTTCAATTCCCTCGGCTTCCGCCTTGCTCTTGCCCGATAGTTTAACTTGCTGTTTTTCTTTTCAAGCATTGCTAAGGGGGGAGGAATTTTAATGGAGTGTGGAAGTAAAAGCAGAGAAGCGAAGCGTTAGCGAGCCGATGCTTTACTTTCCACACGGAAATAAAATTCCGAAAGAAAGATGAAAACAAATAAAAACGACCGCTTGCGGTCGAAAAATTTTTTTTAAAAAGTTGTTAACGAAGATTAAAAATGCAAGTAAAAATATTTACAATTCCCGTATTGTCGGGTGAAGAGACAAATGAAGAAATGAACCGTTTTTTGCGTTCAAATCGTGTTGTCAGCATAGACAAACAACTTTGTACGCAGAACAATATGACTTATTGGACATTTTGTCTTACCTGTGCTGAGGGAGGCAAAACTTTTGCTAATAATAACGGCTTTGAAAGAAAAGAGAAGACAGATTATAAGGAAGTTTTGGATAAAGATTCTTTTGCTGTCTTTGAAGATCTAAGAAACATACGCAAAGCAGTAGCCAATGAAGAAGCCTTACCTGCCTTTGCAATCTTTACCGATGCAGAACTCTCAGAGATAGCACAACTCAAGGAACTGAATGAAAAAAACATCTCTTCAATCAAAGGTATCGGAACAAAGAGGGTGGAAAAATACGGCAGTGAAATCCTAAGAAGATATAACATACTTTTGGAAAATAAGCAATGAAAAGAGTAGGACATCTTACAGAATCTATTGCAGATATGGATAATCTGATGCTTGCTTTTTATAAAGCCCAGCGAGGCAAACAATTAAAAAAAGAAATACTCCTTTATCGTAAGAACCTTCAAGATAATCTATTATCTATGCGAGAGCAAATCCTTAGTGGAAAAGTACATGTTGGTTATTATCATACTTTTACTATATATGATCCCAAGCAGAGACTTATCTGTGCTTCCTGTTTTGAAGAAAGAGTCCTACACCATGCACTTATGTTGGTTTGTCATCAATATTTTGAACGCCATCTTATCTATCACACATACGCAACGCGTGTAGGAAAGGGAACATATTCTGCTTTGGAGCAAGCACACAAATACACAATACACTATAAATATGTAGCAAAGTTGGACGTTAAAAAATATTTTGATTCTATCAATCATTCAATTCTTAAAAAGCAACTTTACAAACTGTTTAAAGACAATACTCTTCTAAGTATATTCTATGCAATAATAGACACCTATGCAACAGAAACGGATTGCGGATTGCCAATAGGTAATCTCACAAGTCAGTATTTTGCAAATCATTATCTGTCGTGCTTAGATCACTATATAAAAGAACAATTGCATATATCAGGTTACGTTCGCTATATGGATGATATGCTTCTGTTTTCTGATGAAAAGACAGATTTATATAACAAAGTACAGTTGATAGAAAAATATCTTAATAACAATTTGGAACTAAAAATCAAGCCTCCGATAATTGTTCCTACAAAGCAAGGAGTCTGCTTTTTAGGTTATAAATTACAAGGCTATAGGATAGGTCTTAATTCTCGTTCCCGTAATAGATTTACTCGTAAAATGAATACGTATTGCAAACTATTAGCAAAAGGAGTGTGGGATGAAAGAGAATATTACCAACATATCACGCCGTTGATATCTTTTACCGAGCATGCATATACAAAAAAAATAAGAAGAAATATTATCAACAAGGTTGAAAACCGATGGGCTCTAACCGTGTGAACCGCGGTGGTTCTTGGAACAACAATGCGAGGAACTGTCGTGTATCTAATCGCAACAACAACAATCCCTCCAACAGGAACAATAACCTCGGCTTCCGCCTCGCTCTTGCCCGATAGCTTAGCAATGCATAAAAAGAAAACAAGCAAGTTAAACAGGTTTTCATCCACGATTCTGTTTAAATCAGAACAAAACGACTGAACTGAAATTCACCATATCAAGTAATGTTAGTAGCCTATGCGAAACCTTTACTTGATTTTTATTCATAGTTTTCTACGGTATTATTTCAACAAACTATACAGAACAGACTTTTCTAAACAGACTATTGGTATCAATTAATTATATTTTAGATGGTTATCTTTTTTAGTAATTTAGTAGTATTAAAATGTTGAGTTTTGGGAATTTTTTATTTCTTATTTATGGCTTTTAATTATTTTTTTGTATTTTTGCAAGCGGCAAACCTTTAACAGAAAGAGGATATTATGCAGAATTTACCAATAGGATTACAGAGTTTTGAGGCTTTAAGAAATGCTAACTATCTTTATGTAGATAAGACAAGACATTTGGAAAGATTAGTTACAACCAACAAGTATTATTTTCTTTCTCGTCCAAGAAGATTTGGGAAGAGTCTTTTCCTTTCAACATTGGAAGCTTACTTCCTTGGACAGAAAGAGTTGTTCAATGGCTTGTATATAGAGCAGGTAGAAAAAGACTGGAAAGAGTATCCTGTCTTATATCTTGACCTAAATACAGGAATATATGATAGTGAAACAAATCTTAGAAATAAATTGATTTCACATATTATAGATTGGGAAGAAGAGTATAGTATAAGTACAGCAAAAGAAAATATTGAAGATAGGTTTGCGAATATAATAAGAACTGCATACGAGAAAAGTGGATTAGGAGTTGTAATCCTCGTGGATGAATATGATAAACCGCTATTACATACTATAGATAAGCCAGAATTACATGCTACTTTTAAAGATATACTCAAAGGTGTTTATTCTGTTTTAAAGGGTTGTGATAAATATATTCGTTTTGGAATGCTTACAGGAGTTACTAAGTTTTCCAAGATAAGTCTTTTCAGTGATTTGAATAATTTGATGGATATATCACTTGATGAGAACTACACCGACATCTGCGGAATAACAGAAGAAGAAATAAAAACAAACTTCAAAGAACACTTGCAGGCTTTTGCTGAGAAAGAAGAGACAACAAGTGAAGATATACTTTCACAACTAAAAGCGATGTATGACGGTTATCATTTCTCAGAAAACATAGAAATAGATATTTACAATCCATTCTCCTTGCTAAACTCACTAACAGAAAGAAAATTTAGAAACTATTGGTTTCAGACAGGAACTCCGACTTTTCTTATTAAGTTGTTGAAAGAAAACGACTATGACTTAAAAGACTTTTCCGACTCTAATATTTCTGCTTTTACTGAGGACTTGTCCTCAAAAGAGACCATGCACAATGAACCTATTGCCTTGTTCTATCAAGCAGGCTACCTCACTATAAAAGATTATGACGAGGAATTACAATCATATACCTTAGGCTATCCTAACAAAGAAGTGGAACAAAGTTTCTTGAAATTTCTTCTGCCGAAATATATGAATAATAATGACAGTCGTTCTCCTATATATGTCTTAAATCTGTATAAGAACCTGCGAGATGGTAAGATAGAAGAATTTCTTGAAAGTTTGAAAGTATTCTTTTCTTCCACACCATACGATTTGATAAAGGATACCGAGAATCATTACCAGACTGTTGTCTTTATTATCTGCAGGTTATTAGGCTACTACAGTGAAGCAGAGTATAAGATAGTCAATGGCAGAATAGATATGGTAATAAAGACCAAAGACTATATCTATGTTTTTGAGTTTAAGTTTGACAAATCAGCAAAAGAAGCCTTGCAGCAGATAGACAGCAAAGACTATCCTCTTGCATTCCAGCAGGATGAAAGAAAACTATACAAGATAGGAGTGAATTTCTCTTCTCAAACAAAAAATATTGACGAGTATATTATTCAATAAGTAATAATGATAGATTTGGATTAAGATTTGCCTATATTTAATAAAAACATGAGGAGAATACTTTTAATACTTCTAATATGTACGGTAAGTTTCCCTTTGCAAGCCCAGAAGACAAAGAAAGTAAATGCCGAAGGGCAAGCAGTAGGAACCGATGTAACGCAAGTACGTAAAGAAGCTTTGCACAATGCAAAACTTAACGCTTTGCAAGAGGCAGGAGTGAGTGAAATAATACACTCATTTAGTACAATATTAATAGATAAAGAGGAGACATATTTTTTCAATAGTGTTAATCAAGAACTGAGTCTTTTACTTTTAGATGGGCAAGTTAGATTAAGAAAGCAACCTGAATACAAAGATGAATTTGTAGACAATATTATAAAAGTAACAGCAAAGATTGTAGCTGATGTTATAATGGAAGATGATAGTGATGAGGAATTTAGAATAAAGATAGAAGGTCTGCGGGAAACATATAGAGAAGATGAAAGAGTACAATTTAATATAACTCCATACGGACAAGACTGTTATATTAGAATATTTTGGTTTGATCAAGAACCAAGTGCGAGTGTAGAAGGAGAACAGATATATCCACTAAAGAATAAGTATGCTGATATTGTCTTTAAGAAAGAAAATACATACACTTATCCTTGTTTACCACAAGAATATTGTTTGGGGAATCCATTGAAAGTAGAAGTCTTTAAGCAAACAAATAAGCAAATAGAAACAACTTTAATATTTGTTGTTGCCCTAAAAAAGCAAATTCCATACGATAAGGAGAAATATAGTTACGAGGAATTTATTGATTGGTTACTACATATTCCAGCTAATCAAAGAACAGTAAAGTTCCAAGCTATAGGTATAGTGGGAAAATAAGGTTATGTTATCTTTTGATACAGGATTTTCATTAATAATATTTGTATCATAAAAATTTTTTTTAATATCAATGATAGATTTTCAAAACTTATTGCCTATGTATTATTGAAAGCACAAAAGAAATAATTAATAACAAAAAAATAGTAAAGAGATGAAAAAATTAGTTTCAATTATCGGAATGGTTGTTTTAGCAACCTTGGTTATGATGGTTACACCTACACAAGCACAAACCAAACAACAGAAAAAAGATGCAAAGAAAGAGACAAAACGTCTTACCAAAGCAGGTTATCTCACAATGGGACTTCCTCTACATCAACAGATAGAAGAATACTATGCTAAAATGTCAGAAAAAGATGAAGACGGTATGCCTAAATATCTTTCTGAAACAAACATGGCGGTAGGTAATTCTTTTAGCGCAGCAAAGATGGAAGCTATCAATATTGCTAAAACTCGTCTTGCAGGTCAGATACAAACAACTGTAATGGCAGAGGCAAAAATATCGTTAGGAAACTCTACTCTATCCTCAGAAGATGCTGCTTCAGTTACAAAAGCCTTAGAGAAAAGTACTCAACTTATTGCACAAAAACTCAGCAAAGTAGTAATAGCACAAGAGTATTATAAAATACTGAATAACAAAAATTATGAAGTTCATGTTGTATTACTTTATAATACAAAGAATGTAAAAGATATGTTAATTCAGGATGCAAAAGCAGAATTAGAGAAAGAACTTAAGGATTTTAAACCAGAACATGAGAAAGTTTTAGAAGAAGCCGTAAAAAGCGGGGTAAAACAATAATTATAATTCAAAAATATATGGCAGGACAATATTCCTGCCATATATTATTTGAACAATAATTGAGAAATGGAGTAAATATAATTAAAACAGAGAAATATGAAAAGGTTTTTTATATTTATACTATTGTCTATCTTATTTGGTATTTTATCTGCCCAAGAGGATGAGTGGCTAATAGACACAACCTGGATTGAGCAAGAGGATTTTGAACAATTCAAACAACAATCCGAAACTAAATTTGATAGTTTCAGAGATAGTATCAACATTCGGTTTGCAAAGGCTTTGGCTGGAGAATGGACTATGTTCAAAGTTGATAAACCACGACAACTGCCTCAAAAACCAAAACCAAAAACTCCACCTATAAATAAAGGAGACAACCTTAATCCTCAACAATTACCAAAAGGAGAGGTAGTTCCATTACCTAATAAAGTAAAAAAAGAACCCCAAAAACTACCGCCACCAAGTATTCAAAACAATATGACTAAGACAAAGATAATGTTTTACAATGCAGATATTTTGGTTGACATACCACAAAAAGATATGGTAAAAAGTTGCGTCCTTGCTTCTACTAAAGAAAAAGATGTGAGTCTATTTTGGCAACAAATGACAAAAACTAATGTACAAGCTTGTATAAACAAACTTCTTCTTCAACAAGAGAAACTTCAATTAAACGATTGGGCTATGTACGAAATGGCGTTAAAACTATCTAAGCAGTTATTTTCAGATGCTAACAGACAAGTAGCCACTACAGTCTTTCTTATGAATCAGATGGAATATGATGTAAGAATTGCTCGTACAGAAAAGGGACTTGCTTGTCTTCTTGCAATGGATTGTAAAGTTTATTCTATTCCATACGTAACCATTGGAGGTAAGCAATACTATATCTTTCTACCAAATTCAGAACAACGGAACCTGTCTGGTAATATATATTCTTACACTTGTACCATGGACAATGCTATTTTGCCTCTTAATATGGTAGTCAATAAAACTCCATTACTTCCACTACAAAACAGATCTATGCACAAGTATTCTCGTAGTGTAGACAAATACAGTGTAGAGGTAGAGGTTAATGAAAGTATAATAAAATTTTACAAAGATTATCCACAGGTTGATATGCATATTTATGCAAATGCTATGATAACAGAGGAATTAAAGAATAGTATTGATACCTATTTTCGTCCTATAATAGAAGGAAAGAATGTTTATCAAGCCGTGAGTACTCTACTACACTATATGCAATATGGTTTTGACTATGCAACGGATGATGAACAATTTGGTTATGAAAAACCATTTTTCCCAGAGGAGAATTTTTATTATCCCAAAAATGATTGTGAAGATAGGGGTATACTCTTTTCATATCTTGTTCGTTATCTTCTGCAACTTGATGTTGTGTTGATAGATTACCCAAACCATATTGCTACTGCTGTGTGTTTTCCTTCAGATAGCAATGTTACAGGTGATTATTACGAGTATGATAATAAAAAATATATTGTATGTGATCCAACATATATTGGGGCGAGTATAGGAATGTCTCAGCCTGAATGTAGAAATGAGAAAGTAAAGATAATTACTCTTCAACCTATAGACAGGTAACATTTAACAAGAAGTGACTATAAAGGAAAATGTTTGTCAAATAGTCTTTTCAAAAAAAAATTACACAATGTTTTCTGTAAAAAGATATTGTGTGATTGTTTTTTTGTAATTTTGTAAGTTGCTAACTGAATAATTAATCCAGAGGTAATGGCTAAACACTACAAATATAGAGATGATAACCAATTGATCATAGACTTACTGAAAAATGATAGTCTGGCTATTTTTTATGTTTTTTACAATCATTTTAATTCATTACTTAAATATAATGTTATCAAAGCGACCAAAGGGAAAGTCTTAGATTATTCCGATCTTGTGCAGGACTTGTATCTTTATATAAGCAATAACAATTGGGAGAAACTCCGTCGTTATGATTCTTCCATGCCTTTTGTGAATTGGTTTTCTGTTGTATCTTATCGTTTTTTCAAAGATTCTGTTCGTTCAATGATAGATTCTGTAGACAAAATGCCTATATCACATATAGAGAATAATAATATATCTTTCTCTTCAAATGAAATAGACACATTTACCATGGATGTAAAAAATATACTCAAAGACTTTGAACCACCAAGAGATAAATCTATTCTTGAAGCGTTTCTACTGAAAGATGAAGAGCCGTCAGTAATTGCTACACGTTTTGGAGTTACCATTGACAATCTCTACAATATCAAACGTAGAGCTTTAGTTCGGTTAAGAAAGAAATTGGTTTAATGCACAAAACTTGAAAAAAGAAAAATGAAAGAAGAAAATAACCATAATACTTATATGCCAACAGACGAGCAGTTGTCTGCCTATCTTAGTAATATGGCAAGTAAAGAGGATGCCTTATGTGTGGAACAGTATCTAAAAGACAATCCAGAGGCAATAGATGATCTGTTTAATATGTCTATGGCTGCATCTATTCAGAGACAAAAAAACCGAAAGATAACTAAACTTCATCCTCGTTTATTATATCTCTCTTTAGCGGCAGTGTTTGTTCTTGTGCTTGCAAGTATATTTTTTCTAAATATGTTTCAGCGTGATAATACTACACTACAATATGCAAATCAACCAATAAAAAATATTCATCCTCAAACCCCACAACAAAATCCCACAACTCCGTCTTATTCATCAGATGAACCCAAACGAAAAAAAAATACTCCTAAACAGAGTTCCAATGTTTTACCTATCCAAAGAGATGAACACAATACTTCTTCAATAGCAGAAGTAGATCCGAAGACAACTTTCACTCTTTCATGGCCAAGAAGGGCAAAAGAAATATGTTCTCTCAATCAGTCTGTTTCTTTTATATGGAACACTAATTCAGAAAAAATAATTTTAACTATTATGGATAATAGAAAAAATAAAATTTTCTCACAAGAGTTATTAAATAATAATACCTTTACTCTACCAACTTTTATTACGACAAAGTATTCTGAAATATATTGGATTATGACTGCTGTTTTCTCAGATAGCACAAGCGTTTCACGTTCAGGAACAATAGTTTTTATAAATGAATAAACAAAAACAAACAAATAAAATGAAAAAACGTTTTTTTATATCTATCATTGCAATTGCACAACTTGTTGTGAGCAGTAATGTCTATTCACAAACCGAAACCAAGACTTCTGTTGGTAGTCTTAATATTGTTAAAGAAGTTAAACCTCCTATTCTTCAGTTGCAAGGACAGATAAACTTTACAGAACCTTCTGGCAACAAAGCCATAGATGCCAACGAAACATGTATTCTTTCTCTTACGGTAAAAAATTCTGGTATGGGTGATGGTTATGGTTTGATAGGAAGAATAAAAACTAAAGGTAATGTCCAAGGTATAAGCACACAAGATGTTACTCTTCCAACACTAAAAGTAGGGCAGACCTATACCGTAGATTTTCCCATTACCGCCAATATGAATACTGTTGATGGCGAAGCTGAGTTTATTCTTAGTATAGAAGAGCCTAACGGATTCAATCTTCCGGAGATTCCTATAAAGATTTCTACTCGTGCTTTTGTGGCACCTATGGTAGAATTCAGAGGACATATTATAGAGAGTGGAGCGGTAACTCTTGCTAAAAATACTCCTTACACCATGCAGGTTCTTATTCAAAATACAGGTTATGGTGTTGCTGAAAATGTAACTGTAAGTCTTGACTTACCACAAGGAGTAGTTCCTTTGTCAGATGAGAATACGCTCAACAATGCAACTCTCAATCCGGGACAGACACATACAATGAAATATACTTTTATCATTCCTCAAGCATACTCATCTTCAAGGCTACCTCTAACCATAAGCATACAAGAACGCTACGGTAAGTATTCCAAAAATGGAGAAATATCCTTTGAAGTAAAAGAGCAAGATATGATTGCAGGCAACACTATCTCACCTACTATTCGCAAAGAAGAAACCATTGTTCCTGTAAGTCTTGGTTCAGATGTTGATAAGAACATACCAAAAACAACCGAGATAAATAATTCTCTACACGTTATGATTATTGCTAATCAGAACTACAGAAATGAACAATCTGTTTCCACTTCCCTTAGTGATGGCCGCATGATGAAAGAATATTGTATGAAAACACTTGGAGTGCCAGAAAAGAATATCTCTCTCAAGGAAGATAGAACTAATGCAGAGATGCAAGCTGACATAGAAGCCTTCGCAAAAACTATCCGTTACAATAGCAATGACAAGTTTATTTTCTTCTATTTTGGACACGGTATGAGAGATAAAGAACCTCAGGTCAATGACGCTTATCTTATGCCAATAGACGGTTCTTCTTTGCGTTTAGATAAAACAGGATTGTCGCGTAATTGGATGATGCAGGAGTTTTCTAAATCAAAACCAAAACAACTTGTAGTCTATCTTGAGTCTTGTTTCAGTGGTGCAACAAGTGAAGATATTATGCTTAAATACGCTGAGAATTCTTCTGGGTTGAGACTTTCAGATGATGTTTCTTCTAATTTTTCTGGCAACATTATTCTTCTTACTGCTTCTTCCAAAGCACAGACAGCCAATGCTTACCCGAGCCAGAGACATAATGTTTTTACCTATGAATTTCTAAAAGCCTTGCAAAACAACAAAGGTAATGTAAATTGGGAAACTATGTTTGATACCGTTAAGAAGAATACAAGCAAGACGGCATGGAATGAACTTGGAAGAGACCAAGAACCCTCTATAACTATTTCTACTACTCTTGGTGATAATTGGAAAAAATGGTCGGTAAAATAAAATACTTACAACAAATATGAAAAGAATATATATATTAATACTTCTGATAGTTTGTAATCTTGTTGCCTTTGGACAACGAGTAAGCAATGCAAGATTTGAACAAGTAGGCAAGCAGGTAAGAATTTGTTATGATCTTTCCTCAGATGCAAGTATAGAGATATATCTTTCTACGGATGGGGGAAAGACATTTGAATATTCACCCCTTAGAAGTGTTACGGGAGATGTAGGGAAGAAAGTTTTAGCGGGCTATAATCGTTGTGCTATGTGGGATGTGCTTTCTGATAAAGAAAAACTTCAAGGTAATAATATTACTTTCAAAATTAGAGCCGTTCCTCTTTCTTCTAACCAGACCTTTACCGTAAATGGTGTTTCCTTTACTATGGTTTTTGTTGAGGGTGGTACTTTTACTATGGGGGCAACATCTGAGCAAGGCGATGATGCTGATTATGACGAGAAACCTACACATAGTGTTACTCTCTCAGATTATTATATAGGAGAGACAGAAGTTACGCAAGCATTGTGGAAAGCAGTAATGGGAAGCAATCCATCTTATTTTGAAGGCGATAATCTTCCTGTGGAACAAGTTAGTTACAATGATGTAAAAGAATTTATAACCAAGTTAAATCAAAAGACAGGTAAAACGTTTCGTCTTCCAACCGAAGCTGAATGGGAATATGCAGCACGAGGAGGGAAAAAAAGCAAAGGTTATAAATATTCAGGAAGTAATAATATAGATGATGTTGCGTGGTATTATGAGAATAGTAATAATAAAACTCATCCTGTAAAAACAAAACGACCAAATGAATTAGGAATATATGATATGAGTGGGAATGTATGGGAATGGTGTAGT
>R24__coassemble_778_pt1 | contig 19760 bp, 15 predicted proteins | sample R24__metabat2_high_PE_045 | metagenome-assembled genome bin R24 | reverse complement strand
GTATAAAGGCTGTTCGGGAGATTTAGGATTTTGAGGGTTATGGATAAGAGACCGTTCTCAGTTCTACATTCTGCTCGAAATTGCATACAATGAACACTCTATATTGAATTACCAGCCATTTTGTAGTCCAACATCGGGTGCAGAGGTATCACTTATTTCTGAAATAACCAAATAGAGGTTTCAAAAAGTTCAGAATTAACAAATATGGTATTCCAGCCATCATCATTATCCAACTTGCGATAATTGGCTATTTGCTGAAACAACAAATAATCGCATAATGAAATGTTACTGCTATTGGCCATCCTTCCTACGTAGGCAATTTACAAATTAACAAAATAAGAATGATGTTGCTCGGCTTTGCCGCTTTGCCCGTCAAAGAACCTCACCACACTCCATACGAAGTACCCAAACGAAATTGGCACAAAAAGACCGCCACGATGGACGACCTATAATATACAATAATGTGGAGAAACAAAGAGCGGAAACCGAGGCCGAGGATGTCGGCACGAGTTCCCACTCTTTGTTCTATTAATCAATCTGATTTTTTACGAAATGGGCTGCGTTCCATGAACCGTGTTTCTTTGAGCTGCGATCTATCTCGTTGCATTGCCATTCCAAACATTTCGACAATGATACAGCTTATTTTGTTTCAATAATGAAACCTAATTTCTTGGCGCGAATAGCAAAACTTGGTGCATTGTGATAACTCCATTGGGTACAGACAGCAAACTCTATCCCGTCAGCAGAACGGAGAATAGAACTGGCATCTGTAAAATAACGCTGACCTTTATAGTTCTTTATTCGCAAATACTCCAAAGTACGTATCACGCCATTTGACCCCTGAAGTTCTGGCCGAAAGACACTTTCCAACTCAGCAAAGGTCAACTCAGGATGTTGCTTTACATAAGTTCTGACAACCTCAAGGACAAAACGATTGGCAGCAAGAAAAGGACTGCCATTGACCGAATATTTCGCTCGTGTTCCTGCTGGTTTGGCTGTATTGTCTCCTAATGTCGTTGAGTCAATTGATGCAGCAGGAATGCCTGCTGATTGTGTCCCTATTTGTTTTGGAATAATGGATATTACCACAGAGGAAATTATATTTGCAGCCTCATCATTTGTAATAATTCCTTTACTCTCTTCTTTCAGATATTGCGTCAGTCTTTCTTGAATAACCTCATTTGCATTTGCAATAAGTTGTTCTTTCAATTTTCCTAACCATTCTTGTCGTTTTGATTCAGCGACTTTTTCCTCACAAAAAGCATACAAGGATTCTTTAGAGAAATTCTCTTTACAAAAGAGTGCTGCAAATATGTCCCCATCGGCTGCATCGAGTTTTATTGGGAGCTTCATCACAGAAACGATATCTGCATTATCTGGTTGATCATAGAATATTTCAATATGTTCTCCTATATAAATCCCAACCTTTATTCTACGCTGTCGCATATACGATTCAAGTTGTTGTACCTCCCGCATTGTAAGTACATGTACTGGGCGTTTCACCTCTATCACAAAGAGTTCATCATTATCTTTCTTTATCAGAATGTCAGGCTGTATGAAATTGTTGTTTCCAATAGGAATGTTTGGCTTATGACAAACTTCTCCTTTCAGCTTGAACCAACCAAAAACCTTAAGTTGGGACTCGATTAGATGATGGTATTCGTTTTCGTCCACTCCCCTCTTTTTAGCTTCGTATAAATCATAAACGAACTGATTCCATTTTTCTTTCATAACCAATAATTCATAAATGAATAAAAATACAGTTGCAAAGGTACAACTTTTTCGCAAATTACGAGACGATATGCTACTAAAATTTCAAAAAAGATAAGGTTTTGAGAGTTTGACGCGGATAGGACTGAAGGATTTGGATGAATTGAGACAGTTGTATGCGATATGGCGATGCCGCGGAGCGCAGAGAGGTGGCTGCTTGGTCGTGCTGAAGCGATGCGAAGGGTACGACGGAGGCTGGCGTATGGAGAAGAAGCAACAAATTCGGCAAAGGAGAGGGTGGATAATGACTCTAATTTTACCGCTGCCCGATTACTGGCAATAAGCCGTTCTTCTCCTTACCTCTGTTTGCGTAGCACAGTACTAAAAATGTGCTTCTGCTCCTATTTCTTTCTCGTTTTTTTAATTCTGGCTGCAAAACTACTATCTTTTCATGGTTCTGTTGCTATGCAAAATATAGCATTTTGCGGAATCAGAAGTGGGTGGTGAGATATGCGTCATTATGCCCATCTTTTCTGTCCGATTAACGAAGTTTAACTAGTTTCAAAGACCGTTTCGCTGGTTACAGATAAGAAACCTAACTACTTCTTTATTCCTCCCAAATTTGCTTTCAGCCTAAAACTGAACTTCCTCGTTTCCCCCGTCTTGACTTTTATTTACGTGCTTTCTGCGTTAATTCTCCAAAATTGCTTCTCGAAGTCAACATTTTTTCTTAACTCTTGATGTTTACACATAAAAGACTTGGTTTTGAGAGAAAAAACTTGATGTTTTTTAACCATAAGATAGACTTGTTTTTTTACTATTGTAAATGCTGTACAGATTGTTGTTTTGTAAATACAATAAATGTTAAATTCAGACGTTTTTACCTTATGAAAAAAGTTGTAAATGTTGCTCCTGCCTATCCTTATAGAGGGGGTATAGTTTTAGAAGAGGCTTATCTGTATAAAATAATTACATCAATGGGAATGGATTATAAAGCCATATCCTATACTCTTTTGTATCCTAAGATATTTTTTCCAGGTAAGACACAATATGATACTTCTAAAGTAGTACCTTTTGAACACAATGATAAGATAGAAAGAATAATATCTTCAATCAATCCTTTTACATGGTGGAAAGCTTATAAAAGAATAAAACAAGAAAAGCCTGATGTGGTTATTTTCCGTTGGTGGATGTTCTTTTTTGCTCCTTGTATAATAACTATAGCCTTTCTTATTCGCAAGAATATGAAACAAACGAAGATAGCCATACTTGCCGATAACTATATATCACACGAAAATCATTGGTGGGAGAAGTATCTTGTAAAAGCAACTTTCAAGCAAGCTCATAGTTTTATTGCTGCTTCGGATTTTACAGCAAGGCAAATGCGAAACGACTTTCCAAATAAAGATATTTGCATAACGACTCTTTCTATTTACGATTGCTATAATTTAAATCGCTACAATAAAACTTCGGCAAAAGAATTCCTAAAAATAAATTCAAAAGAGGTAATACTCTTCTTTGGTTTGATTCGTCCATATAAGGGATTAATGAAACTCATAGAGGCTTTTCCTATTATAAAACAAGAAAGAAAGGATATAAAACTTCTTATTGTGGGAGAGTGTTATAGTGATATTAATGAATATACAAGTAAAATTAAAGAATTAAATATAGAAGAAGATGTTATTCTTATTAATGAATTTGTTGCTAATGAAGATATAGAACCATATTTTGTAGCAAGTGATGCTGTTGTTTTACCATATGAGTCTGCTACTCAAAGTGGAATAGTTATGACAGCATACGCATTCCGTAAGCCTGTTGTAGTAACCAATGTGGGAGGTATAAAAGAACAGGTGTTGCAAGAAAAAACAGGTTTTGTTATAGAAGATAATAGTAAGGAAAATATATTAAGCGGAGTTAATGCTATTCTTGATAATATAAACAAGATAGATTATGCTAAAAATATAGAAGATTTTATTGATACTTTCGGAAATCAGAAATTGAAAGAATTTTTACTAAAATAAAGATAGGTTTATTGCGTTATACAACAATATAAGCATAGAAAACTATGATAAAAGATAACAATGCTATAAAACAACTAATGCAAAGCAATATTGTGAAAGCCGTAGGCTGTACTGAGCCTGTGGCTGTTGCTCTTTGTGTTAGTAAATGTAAAGAAGTATTAGGCGAACCCTGTAATGAGGTTCAACTTTTTTTAAGTAAGAATATAATCAAGAATGCTATGGGAGTGGGTATTCCTGGAACAAATATGATAGGTCTTCCAATAGCAGTTAGTTTGGCAGTTGTTTGTGGCAAAAGTGAAAAAAAATTAGAAGTACTTTGTGATGCTAAGGCAAATCTTTCAGATGCTAAACAGTGGCTATCAACTCACAATATAGACGTAAAGCCTAAGGATACAAAAGAAAAACTATATATAGAATGTATATGTAAAGGTGATACATCAAGTGCAAAGGTTATCATAGCTGGTTTTCATACCAATTTCATACATGTAAGTAAGGATAACAAAATCCTTTATGAAAAAGAATGTGAAGTTTGTAATGATGATTGTCAAGGTGAAGTAAGTAACCTTCTTTCCGCAAGGATAGTGTATGATTATGCAATGAATGAGGATTTGAAAGAGTTGCAATGGATAGCAGATACATATAAACTGAACTCAGCATGTAGTGAAGAGGGATTGAAAAATAAGTATGGACTACAAGTTGGCAAAACTTTGTTCAACGATTATGATAAGAGCATAAAAAGTGAGATAATAGCTCGTACTTGTGCAGCATCTGATGCAAGAATGGATGGAGTTCTATTGCCAATATATAGTAATTCGGGTAGCGGTAATCAAGGAATAACATGTACTCTTCCTGTCTATTATTATGCAAAAAAAATAAATGCAAGTGAGGAACAGTTGATTCGTGCATTAACTCTCTCTCATCTTATGTCTATATATATTAAAGGTAAGATAGGAAGATTGTCTGCTATGTGTGGTCTTATCAATGCTTCGATGGGCGTTGCTTCAGCTTTGGTTTATTTGCAGAATGGTACATTTAATCAGATATGTTATGCTATTCGTAATATGATAAACACTATAACAGGAATAGTTTGTGATGGTGCAAAACCTTCTTGTGCTTTAAAGATAGCAGCGTGTCTTTCTTCTGCTTTTGATTCTGTTAAGTTGGCGATGAAAGATATTGTTGTGAATGATACTGATGGAATAGCTCAAAATGATATAGATCTTTCAATAGAAGGTTTGTCTCAAATAGGAAGAGAAGCTATGAATGAGACAGATGACGAAATACTTTATATAATGACTCATAAGAAAAACAAATAGCATAATAAGTTTAATGTGAAATCTATTTAATAAAATGAATAAAGTATATAATATATTAGTTCTTTTTGCAGTTTTGCTGTTGTTGGCTTCTTGTAATGACTTTGAACAGGAACAAGAAACACCTGCTTATTTGAAAGTGGAAGGTTTTAGAGTAGTTGCTAATCCAAGTTTTAGTTATGAACAGACTAATGATTTCCTTACAAATGAAATAACAGATGTTTGGGTTTATGTAGATCAAAAATATATAGGAGCATATTCTTTAAATAAAGATGGTTCTCCTATCTATATTCCTATATTAAAGGAAGGTAACCATACTATTGATTTGCAACCTGGAGTAAAATATAATGGTATGGCAGGAACAAGAGACTATTATCGTTTCTATACCTACTACACTCAGACATATAACTTAGTTCCAGGAAAAACTATTGACGTAGGAGTTGTTGATGTTATGTATAACACTGATGCTGAGGTGGAATTTACTTGTTTTTTTGAAAATGGTTTAGTTCCGTTTGAAAATGCACCACTTGCAGGAATAACAGATTTAGGAGAAGATAATTTTACCTTAATTAATAATGATAGTGTTCCTTTTGGTAATGCATTAGCATTTTATTCTTCTTCTCTACAAGACGCTTACAAGATAATAATGAAAGATAGTGTTGTATGTACAAACAGAAATGGTATTGTTTTAGAAATGGATTATCATTCAAATATTCCTTTTGAAATAGGTATATATGGTAAATCCTCTTATTCTAATCAGTATAAGTATATTAGTTGTATGAGGCTTAATGCAAATAATAATGCAGGTTGGAAAAAGATGTATATCCTATTAGGGAAGGTTTGGTCTCAGTTGAATTATCAACCATTCAGAATATATTTCCAACCATTTAACACTGAAGATATATCCAATGGGTATGTGCATATAGATAATATAAAAGTTGTTCATTATCCAGACTAAAAACTATTTAAGACTATAATGAGAAATAAAAAAATACAGGTGGCAAAATATGTCATTGCAGATTTTTTTGCTGCAATGACAGCATGGATAATATTTTTTATATTTCGTAAGGTTAGTATAGAAAATGATTTGTTCTATGATATTAATAAGGTTTTCAGTGATGGAAACTTTTTTAAGGGAGTTCTGTTTATTCCTGTTTTTTGGTTGATGTTATATTTTGTACAGGGATTCTATCAAAATATATATCAACGTTCTCGTTTAAAAGATTTGTCGCAGACTTTTGTTATAAGTATTTTAGGAGTGGTGGTAATCTTTTTTGCATTTTTGTTAGACGACCATATATATACTTATAAGAACTATTATCTGTCTTTTTTTATTCTATTTGTGTTACACTTTGTTTTAACTTATATTCCTCGTTTTGTTATAACAACAATAACGGTTCATAAAGTTCATAAAGGTGAATTAACCTATCCTACATTATTGGTTGTTTCTGATGAAAGTAAAGCAGTGGAAATATGTAATGAAATAAACTCTCAGGAGATTTCTTCTGGTGCAGAGTTTGTTGGATATGTAAGCATAGATGGTAAAGAAAAAGAAGAACTGAATAAGCTTAATATCCACAAAATAGGATTTGAACAAGAGATTAGCAAGATAATAGAACAAAAACATATAGAAAAGGTTATCATTGTACTGAAGAAAGAAGATGAAACAAAAAGATATGACATAATATTCTCTATTCAACAAACTCAAGTGGAGGTATTTATGCCTTCAGACAGAAAAGACCTTTTAACAGGTAATATCAAACTAAAAGCAATCTTTTCTGTTCCGCTTGTACGCATAGCACAGGAACAAATGGAAACATGGGAGTTTGTTATTAAGAGATTGTTTGATATTACAGTTTCTCTGATAGCTATGATTATTCTTATACCTATATATATCATAGTTGCTATTATTGTAAAAACAACTTCTAAGGGTCCAATATTCTACAAGCAGGAGCGTATAGGAAAGAATGGAAAACCTTTTTATATGTATAAGTTTCGTTCTATGTATGCTGATGCAGAAAAAACAGGACCAATGCTTTCTTCTGGGGATGAAGACCCAAGAATTACTCCTTTTGGCAGATTTATGCGTAAGGTACGTTTAGATGAAACTCCTCAGTTTGCTCATGTTCTTAAAGGAGAAATGAGTATGGTTGGACCAAGACCAGAAAGACAGTTCTTTATAGATCAAATAGTAAAGAAAGCACCAGAATATAAACTGCTGCATAAGATAAAACCAGGAATGACTTCTTGGGGACAGGTTAAATTTGGTTATGCAGAAACAGTAGATGAAATGGTGGAAAGGCTTAAATATGATTTGATTTATTTAGAAAATATGTCAATGATAACCGATATAAAGATTCTTCTATACACCTTTATCATTATCCTGCAGGGAAGAGGAAAATAGAACGAAGTTTTTCTTGGATTTTTCTTCTTTTATTATCTGAGCTTCAACACCGAACAAAGAAAGAATGTTTTGTTTAGTCAGTATTTCTTTTTTTGGACCTAACATAATGGTTTTCCCATTGTCTATGGCAAGTACTTTTTGAGCATATTGTAGGCAAATGTTTAAATCGTGAATAATAAGAAATATTGTTTTACCAAGTTTTTGATTCATTTCTTGTAGTAAATCCATGATTTCAAACTGATGTTTTATATCTAAGTTTGATATAGGTTCATCAAAAAGCATAAGATCTGTATTTTGGCACAAGGCTCTTGCAATTAAAACCCTTTGTTGCTCACCCCCAGAAAGCAGATGAAAACTTTTATCTTTAAGGTGTAATGTGTTAGTATCTTTTAATGCTTTTTCGGTTAAAAAGAGGTCTTCTTCACTATCTTTTTGCCATATTTTCTGATAAGCCATTCTCCCCATTAGAACTACATCCCAAACTTTGAAATCAAAATCATTATAAGAATTTTGAAAGACAACAGACATCTGTTTTGCAATCTCTGCTCTGCTAAGAGTTGCGATATTTTTTCCGTTGATGAATATGTTTCCATTTGTTGGTGTTATTAACTTTGCAAGTGTTTTTAAAAGTGTGGTCTTCCCACTTCCATTCTTACCTATAACACAAAGGAAATCTCCTTTTTCTATTTGGAAACTAATGTCGTGTAGTATTTTTTTATCTTTTTTTTCTACGCTTATATGTTCAGCTTTAAGTATTTGCATTGTTTAGAAATGAAGTTTTTGTTTTGCATTATATAATAGATATATAAAAAATGGAGCCCCAACAATAGATGTTATTGTTCCTATAGGTAGTTCATTTGGAGAGGCAAGCGTGCGTGCAAGAATATCAGCTAACAACATAAATATTATTCCACCAAAAACAGAGTAGGGTAGGATTTTTCTATTATCCCCTCCAACAATCAACCTGATAATATGAGGAACAATCAACCCAACAAATCCTATTACACCACAATAACTTACAACAGCAGAAGTCATTAATGTTGATACAATTAGAATACTTTTTTTTGTTTTTTCTACATCAATACCTATACTTTGAGCAGATATATCTCCTAACAATAAAGCATTCATTCTTTTAGCAAGCATTCTTAACATAATGTAGCCAAAAACCGTGAAGAATGCAACAATAATAACATCTGAATATTTAATTCCAGACAAAGACCCCATAGTCCAAAAATATATTTTGTGCATATCCTCCCTATCAATAAACATTATCAGAGATATGATGGCAGAAAAAAGGAAGTTGAAACTTATTCCAGCAAGAATTAATGTTGTGGTATGTATGCGGCCTACTACACGTGAAAGTTTCATAATAAGAGCTACTGTTAATAAAGCAAAAACAAAAGCAATTAAAGGAACTCCTATTATTAAAGCGTCTAAACCTAAAACAATAGCAAACGAAGCACCTAATGAAGCACCAGAACTCACTCCAAGTATATAAGGATCGGATAAAGGATTTTTAAAAACTGCTTGATACGCCCCACCACACACAGCCAGCGTTGCACCAGCTACTATACACATAAGAACTCTTGGCAGGCGTATGTTGTACAGTATATATTTGTCAGCAGAAGTTAATTCACTAATATCAACACTTCCAAAAATACATGCAAAAAAACATAGAACAAGAATAATTCCTGTTAAAATTATAAAGAAATAAGTTTTTTTCACGTTTTTTTTTGTTTGTTATTTTTTTTGCAAAAGTACAATTTTTTACTTTAAATCCTATAAAAAGAAGAAATTAAAACAAAAAACGCCAATTTTACTATGAAAAAAGGCGTTTTTTATAGATATACTTCAAGAAACTAATTAAAAACACATCTTGGACAAAAACATATATATAGGATATTCTTTGTCGTCCAAGATGTTTTTAAGTGAGACTATGCAGATAAGTTTTGTTTTATTTTTTGTGTAATATCTTCATAGTTAGTTTCTAATCTCTTTATACTTTTTAATAAAGTATCATCACTGACATCTGATATATCTATCTCTTTTTGTTTTGCAAAAAAAGATAAAAAATATCTTATGGTATGGTGTTTTTTGCTGTTATCCTCTTGTTTAAAATCTTCAGTTAGAGAAACTAATTCTTGTTCAGGAATGTTTTCTAAGAGTTTAAACAAATCTTCTATCCTGCAAAAAACGGAAGAAGGTTGGTCTTCTTCTATATAGGTGAAGTTTTCTCCAAATTTTAGATAATGTTTTTTCATAGCTTGTTTTATTTCTTCTTTTCCCATAGTGAAAAAACAGTTTTGTTTTGTTACCTGAAACCCAATAGCATCATTACCTTCTTTTGTTAATTGGCATGCTTGTCTTGCTATTGCAACAAAGTACGAAGTTCCCATGATATTGTCAGGGTTCATACCTTTTGTGTTCTGGTTTTTGTTGGAATGGCCTAATACAAGCATACCACATTTGTATTCTTTTGCAAGGCTTTCAAAAAACCCTAAGCCCTCTTTTGCTGATTCTACGTCATTGTTGTTGGCTTTTTTTTCTAAGCCAAGATAGGCATCAAGCACAATAAGTTCTATATTTTGAATCATTTTTAAACCTTCTTGCAATTCATTTTTATTCTGTTTTCCATGATAATCAACTATTGTTATTTTTCTTCTTTGTTCATCAGATAGCTTCATATCTTTGAAAATATACTCATATTGTTCCACAGCACCTTCTGTAAGTATAAGGACCACATTACCTTCTTTATAATTTGAAGGATAAGAAATAAAACTTTCTTTTTTTATGTATGATACTATTAGAGAGGCTGCCAATGTACTCTTTCCTGTTCCTGCTGGTGCAGAAATAATAGAGACATAACCTTTAGGAAACAAAACGTTACCAAAAATATATTCAAAAGGATTTTCTTTTTGTTGTAACCATCCGCTGTAAAAAGTAATACTTCCACATGTATAGGCTACACTTTTGTTGTCCTCACTTTTATATATGTAATTAACCTCAACAGGTTTTACCCATTCAGGAAAATCACTATCCATTAAATGGTATCTATCTTTGTTTTCATAAAGATATGTTAATGTTTGTTTGAAATCATTATTACATCTTAACTTTTTAATAACATCAAAAGGTTTGTAGAACTTACTTTGCATAGGATCATTATCATGAGAAGATACAAAACCATCTTCTTTTAAGGATATACCAGCAGAAGATTCAGAACCTACTCTGTGTATTCTATCTCCTTGTTTTTCATAATATTCAGGAAATTCATTAACCAAAAAATCAAGGTTTAGATTAGAATAATTAAATTTTTCTACAATATAGTATCTGTTATCTTTTTTGTTGTAAAACGGAGTTTGATTTTTACCTCCTTGCTGATAAATTTTTGCAGAAATAATATCTGAAATTTGATTTAAAACATCTTGGACGACAGGAATATCCTTATATGTCTTTTGTCCAAGATGTGTGTTAGGTTGTGTTTCTTCTCTTTTTTCATATTTATAGAACGTTTTCGTTTCACAGAAATGAAAAAGATAGTTTTCTTCTTTTTCTGTAACCGTTTTATAAACAATTCTCTCAGGAGAAAAGACAGAAGTGTCTATTCCCTTACTATTCATTGTTTGTTTATCATCTGAAGAGGGGATAATACCACTATCATATAAAACATTGTAACATGCGTTACGATAATCTTCTGGAGCAATATCTTCTTGCAAAGGAATTATTATCCTTGCTCTTACTCCTTTTTCATCTTTTTTTCTATTTTTATTACTATAAGTAGAATGAAGGATATAATTATATCAAAAACCATCCATCTTCTTTTGTAGATACTCAAAAGAGAATTCCCCTCCATCTATATCAAGCATAACACCTGATACACTACTAACGTTGGCTTTTACTTTACCAGCATTAACATCTTTGGGTTTCCACAATCCGAAAGCGTTTGCAGAACCTTTTTCTGTGCCTATAGCAGGCGTTTTCAAAATTTCTACAAGACGGTCAAAAGTTAAACTACCAGATTTTCTAATCTCCTTTTTAGGAATGTAGTGGTTGTCTCTCTTGAAGGTGGAGACGGATACCCAATTTAAATTTTTAATCATAGCACATTCTTTTTGTGCGTTTGTTAAATTTTGATTTTTTAAGATTTTTTGCATATATGTAAAATTTTTGATTAATAAAATTAAAGTCTTTGACTCTATCTTTTAAAGCTTCTTTAAACATTCAAGTTATCAGTTTCATTAAAAAAAACCGAAAACCGATTAGTTCAGATGGGTTCTCAATGATTGAAAACTCATAATAATTTTGTTTTTGTTCCTTTTTTTTATTCAAAAAAATAAATAATCGGACTTGCTTTTTTTTAATTAGCTTTAAAAAATATTGTCAAAGACCTTAACGAAACCCATTTTGAGTTTCTGACTGCAAAATTACAAAGAAAAAACAAAAAAAACAAAGAAAAAAGAAGATAAATTATTAACATATATTGTTAATAACCAATCAATTAATTTGAGTTTGCGTATGTTGTATAAAACACGTTTTGTACAACATACGCAAAAATGGAAAAAAAGTTACATTTATTGTAAAAATTTAACAAAAAAATTTACAGAATAATTTGGTAGTTATTGTAAAATGTTGTATCTTTGCAGTGTAAAAAGAGAAAGAAAGGTACGTACAAAAAAATCAATTTTTACACGTTGAATTAAATTTATTTACTAACCAAAAATTAAAAAAAAGTTATGAGTATTTTATATGAAAAGGTTAAGCGAACCGTAACGGTGGGTAGAAATCCAGGACAGAAGTATTTAGCCAAAGTCTATGTTCCTTCAACAATAGACGAAAAGCAAGTAGCCCAAGATATTTCAGATTCCACTTCTCTAACATATGGAGATTGTTTAAACGCTATAAGAAGCCTGTGTGAAATAATCTCACGTTACAACCGTAATAGTATTAGAGTAAGACTATCTGATTTAGGAACATTCTCTCCTGCTTTTCATGCTCAAGTTCAAGCCACTTTGGATGATGTAACCGATGATACTATCAAAAGATGTTACACCCGTTTCTATCCATCAGTGTATTTAGATAAGAGTATGAAGAGTACAGGTGTTCGTTTAAGACCTGCTAACGCTAAAGGTTATCAAGATCCTAATGCTTAAAGCAATTGTTTAAGCTGGTGCAATCTATCAAAAACAAGATTAAAAAATGATGTGTTGTTAAGGAGTGTTATTAAAAGTAGCACTCCTTTTGTTAATGTAAAAAAAAGGTTTTTGAGTTTATCATTTAAAGTCAAGTGTAGTTTTTTTTAAGACTATAAAATAAAAAAAAACAGAATTATTTTTAAAAAAAACTGCTGATATTTACAAGAATAGAGGTTATTAACAATTTGTGATGAAAACTCGGTAGAAAAATCTGTCCTTAGTTGATTTCTTTTATCTACTTTTGTATGCTGAAAAAGTAACCGATAATAAAAACCATAAAAAAATTAAAACACAAAAAAGATGAGTACGATATACATTCAGAAAAGAGACGGAAAACAAGAAGTATTTTCTTTGGATAAGATTAAAAATGCTATAAAAAAAGCTTTTCTTTCAGTTGGAGGTTTTGCTACAGATGCAGACTTAACGGATATTCTTTCAAGAGTAAATATAAAGGATGGAATGTCTGTTGAAGAGATACAAAATCAAGTAGAAGTTGCTCTTATGGCAGAAAAGTATTTTGCAGTAGCAAAGTCTTATATGTTATATCGTCAGCGTCACTTAGAAGATAGAGAAGTTAAAAGTAAGTTGGAATTCTTGATGAACTACTGTGAGGCAGAGAATGCAGCAACAGGTAGTAAGTTTGATGCTAATGCTAATGTAGAATCAAAGAATATAGCAACCCTAATAGGCGAACTTCCAAAACAAAACTTCATCCGTCTTAATCGTAGAATGCTTACCGACAGACTAAAGAGTATGTATGGTAAGGACTTTTCTGATAGATATATCTACCTTTTGGAACATCATTTTATATATAAGAATGATGAAACATCTTTAGCCAACTATTGTGCTTCTATTACTATGTATCCTTGGCTTTTGAATGGTACTCAAAGTATTGGTGGTAACTCCAAAGCCCCTACAAATTTGAAATCTTTCTGTGGTGGTTTTATCAATATGGTGTTTATGGTTTCTTCTATGTTATCTGGTGCTTGTGCTACTCCTGAATTCTTGATGTATATGAATTATTTTATTGGCAAAGAATACGGCAAAGACTATTATCTTAATGCTGATAAAGTAGTTGATTTATCTCAAAAACAAAGAACATTAGATAAGGTTATCTGTGATTGTTTTGAGCAGATAGTATATTCTATTAACCAACCAACAGGAGCAAGAAACTTCCAAGCAGTATTTTGGAATGTGGCTTATTATGATAAGTATTATTTTAAAAGTCTGTTTGGTGAATTCTTTTTCCCTGATGGTAGCCAACCTCATTGGGAATCATTGTCATGGTTACAAAAACGTTTCATGAAGTGGTTTAATAAAGAAAGAACCAAGACTGTGCTTACATTCCCTGTTGAAACAATGGCACTTTTAACAAAGGATGGTGATGTTTTGGATAAGGAATATGGAGACTTTACTGCAGAAATGTATGCAGAAGGACATTCTTTCTTTACTTATATTTCTGATAATGCTGATTCTTTGTCTTCTTGTTGCCGTTTAAGAAACGAGATTCAAGATAATGGATTTTCTTATACACTTGGAGCAGGTGGAGTTTCTACGGGAAGTAAATCTGTTTTAACCGTTAATCTAAACCGTTGTATTCAATATGCAGTAAAAGAAAATATACCTTATCTTCAATATTTGGATGGTATCATAGATTTGATGCATAAGGTTCAGACGGGCTATAATGAAAACCTAAAGATGTTTAACGAAAAAGGTATGCTTCCTTTATTTACTGCTGGATATATTAATATAGCAAGACAATACCTTACTATAGGTGTAAATGGTTTAGTAGAAGCAGCTCAATTCCTTGGCATAGAAATAAACGATAACCCTAAGTATGAGCAGTTTGTTGCAGATATTCTTGGAATAGTAGAAAAGTACAACAAAAAATATCGTAGCAAAGACCTTATGTTTAACTGTGAAATGATACCAGCAGAAAACGTTGGAGTTAAACATGCTAAATGGGATAAAGAAGATGGTTATCAAACATTTCGTGATTGCTACAATTCATATTTCTACATTGTAGAGGATGATTCATTAAATGTTTTGGATAAGATGCGTTTGCATGGAAAACGTTATATAGAACATTTGACAGGTGGTTCTGCTTTACATCTAAATATGGAAGAACATCTATCTCAAGCACAATATCGTCAATTGCTTAGAGTAGCTGCTAAAGAAGGTTGTAATTACTTCACATTTAATATTCCTAATACTATCTGTAATGATTGTGGTCATATAGATAAAAGATATTTACACGAATGTCCTCATTGCCATTCTAAGAACGTGGATTATTTGACAAGAATCATTGGTTATATGAAACGTGTAAGCAATTTCTCTCTTCCAAGACAAAAAGAAGCAGCAAAACGTTTCTATATAAATGCAACACAAAGCAAGTTTGAAACTCCCTTGCCAGCACGTCATTTAGAAACTTTAGGCGTAAAAGCCACCGAGTTAGAAGATGTTAAAATTTCATAATTATGATATTGTATTTGCAGAGATACCCGATGAGGTATCTCTTGCTATTAATATCACCAACTGTCCTAATGCCTGCAAAAATTGTCATTCACTTTGGCTGTGGAAAGATGAAGGTGAAGCCTTGAACGAAGAGAGTCTTTCTTTTATTCTTGGGGAGTATCTTAGTAGTATTACTTGTGTAGCTTTTATGGGAGGGGACAGAGAACCTAAGGAAATAGATAGCCTTGCGAAGTTTGTAAAAGAAAAGTTTAATAAAAAAGTTGCATGGTATTCTGGTAAGGATGAAATAAGCGATGAAATAAATCTTAAGAATTTTGATTATATAAAAATAGGTTCGTATAAAGAAGAACTTGGAGCCTTAAAACACAGAACAACAAACCAAAAACTATATAAACTTAAAAATGGAGAAATTATAGAAGATATCACCTATCGTTTTTGGAAAAAATAAAGATTTTTGTTTTATATTGCAACAAAAATCTTTTTTTATTGTCTTATATTCAGAAGAAAGTATTAACTTTGCAGTTTGATTTATAATACTAAAGATATGAAAAAAGTATTTTTTGTTTTTGCTTTAATGCTTATATGTTTTTCTAATTCTGCTTTTTCACAAGGAGCAGGTTGTGCTCAGGACTCTGTATATAGATACCATAATGGAGAGAAGGTAAAATATACAGATGATGAAAAACTTAATGGAATACAACTTGATTGCCAACGTCAAAAAGATACAATAACACTTTCTGTGTTTGCATGGGGAGATCCTGATGCAGGGTATGCAGTAGAAAGTATTCCATATGATCCTCCTTATGCTTTTAATTCTGGCACTGAATATGTTCTTCCTACAGATGATGTTTGGGGAGAACTTATGAATTTAAGTTATGGCCGTCCGCCAGAGGCTCCAGGAACGCCTATTTTTACATTTAATTTCTATGGTACGGAATATAATAGTGTTGTAAATGGTTCTAATAATCTTTTAAGTTTTGATGCTTCTGTTGCTTCTGCTAATATTAATAATCCTTCTCAGAGAAATGGTTGTGCTTGGTCTTATAGTGCATCAATACCTTCAACCTCTTTATATAAAAATGCTATTATGGGACCGTACCATGATATAGATTTTAACTATGGCGGACACATGTATTTTCAGATTGTAGGAGAATATCCTTGTAGAAAGATTGTTTTGAGTTTTTATGAAGTACCAATGTATTCATGTCATACACTTTGTACGGACATGATAGTACTTTATGAAACTACAAATGTGATTGAATTTTATATGCAAAGCAAACCTTTATGTTCTTCATGGAATGGAGGACGAGCAATATTGGGAATACAAGATGCTTCAGGGACACGAGCTACTGCAATACCTGGTTATAATTCTACTCAATGGACAGCAACAAATGAAGCTTGGCGTATTCGTCCTACAGGAGCCTTGGAATATGATGTGCAGTGGTTTAAGCGAACAACAAAGGGACCTCATGCAGGAGAACTACAACAAATAACATCAGAAGTATCAGGACTTCCAAGTGGTCTTCGTGCAATAGTTGCTGAACCTACTATTGAAGATAGTACTACAACATATATTGCCCGTGCAGAGATATGGCGATTAGATGATAATAGTTTTTATGTTTATGATTCCATAACATATCATCCTTTCCAAGTAGAACCTATGAAAGTTGTGGGTGCTTTTGATTCCATAGTAACGGTGATAAATAAAGTTGATACAGTATTGTTCTATGATACTGTCTGTAAAGGAGACTCCATAACATTTACTTTTTCAGGAGCAAACAGATATGCTATACTTGAACCTGAAAATCTTGCCAATATTCCTGTTGTTGTAGATTCTGCTATGGTTAATGATACTATGGTTTATACAGGAAGAGTAACTGTAAGGAATAATCCAACTTTGGAAGATGTAAGATATGTTTTCCGTTATATAGACCTTGGTTATGCATACGATACTGTTTGTAGCAGAACTCTTACAGCTATGATCCATAACAAAGAGTTTAACGTAGATTTGGGTAATGATACAACTATTTGCAGAAATGAAACAGCTGTATATAGAGATTTATTAGAAGAAACCCCTGGTATTTATACTTGGTCTAATGGTTATGTAGGTGAGCAGACAAGTTATGAACCTCAAGAGACTGAATGGTTGAGATGTACTCTAACAGATAGATTTGGTTGTTCAGCCTCAGACAGTGCAAGAATAACAGTGAATGTGGCTCCAGATGTAACAATAGAGGGTGTTATGTCTATTTGTCAGGGAACATCCACAACTCTAAGGGCTGTTTCTTCAGAACCTAACTGTATATATGAATGGTCTAATGGAGCAACAACGGAAAGTATCACTGTTTCTCCAGATGTAACAACTGAATACTCTGTTACTGTTAAACTTCCACCTGCAATGTGTGAGGTAGTAAAGACTGCAACAGTGGAGGTGAAACAATCGCCAGATATTTATGTATCAGAAGATAAAAAGATTTGTAATGGAGAAAGTGCAGATATACATGTATATGACAATGAGAACTATTCTCCTCGCTATGTTTGGCATTCTTTGGACGAATCTGTGGAAGGTTCTGGGGAACAACATCTGATAGTTTCTCCTTTCTCTACTACACAATATGTTGTCAATGCATATAATGATATAAACTGTTCTTCAACGGATACACTGACAGTGTTTGTTGAACAAAAGCCACGTCCTGTCATCACTCTTAATCCAAAAGTTATTGATGCTCTTACTCCAATAGTCGTTTTTGTAGATAGTACAGAAAATTCTGCTACCACACTTTGGGAGATTAGTGACGGCTCGATATCTGAAGATAGAGTATTTATGCATGAGTTTGAAGTTGGTGATACTAATCTTTCATATACAGTAAGGCTGACTTCTTCAACTTCATTTGGTTGTGTTGATTCTACAAGTATGGTTGTAAGGGTAAAACGTGAGCATTATCTTTGGGCTCCTACAGGTGTTTATCTTCATGCTACAGACCCAGCAAACAGAACATTTTCTATTCATGTTGATAATGTAGTAGAATATAACTTGAGGATATATAATCGTTGGGGAACACTTGTTTATGAAACAAATGATATGCAAAAAGCATGGGATTGTACTTACAAAGGCAAACCTGTTCAGCAAGGTGTCTATGTTTGGAAGGCAACATTCCGTCACAATGATTCTCCAAACCGTCTGCAAAAAGATTCAGGTGAGTTTATGATTTATGAATAAAAAATGCTGAAAAGTTAGATGGAAGAGAAATATCAACAGATAAAACTTCTTACAGAAAAAGAGAGATATGCTGATGCTCTTGTCTTGGTTGAGGCTTTGCTGAAAGACAACTCACATGATGATATGCTTTGGTACCTGAAAGGTAATATATATAAAAAGCAGGAGCAATGGCAACAGGCGATAGATTCCTACACTGAGGCAATAACTATCAATAGAGAGAATCCCGCAACAACAATGAGAAGAATCTGTATAGATATTCTTAACTTCTATGACAAAACAATGTATAATCCGTGACGAAAAATTGATATTGCAGATATAAAAAAGGAATATTGGTTTGGCATAGGGGAAAATAACTTATGCCAAACTTTGTTTTTAAAACATAAAATAAAGCATATCAAAGATACGTTTCTGTATAATAAACTATAATTTTATAGATAATGAAAAAACGTGTATTAAGACTTATTTGTTTTGCACTGATGTTTGGTGTTGTATTCTCTGCATGCAAAAAGGAAAATAAAGCGGGAAATACATCACAAGTTGAAAAGAACTCAGAAGCGAAGGAAAAAACAACCATAGTTCCAGAATTTCAAATCTTTAAGGCTGAAGATAGTACTGAGTTTTGTAGGGTGGAACTTTCAATAGAATACCCAATAGAAGGAGAAGAACTTTATTTAGATTCAGTGAGGAATTGGATGAATAATATCTTGAAGACAGATGTTTTCAATTGGGAAGGAGGAAACCTAAGAAAGTTTAAAGGAGATTTGTCTAATGGGCAAAGATTTGTAAATCATTATGCAGCGGCACAGATGAAAAAAGATATAGATAAAGATGAAAGAGATTTTCTTAGGGAAATGGGAGTGATGTATGAATGTTCTCATAATGTAGAAGTTTCATTCAAAGGAGAAAATCTGACAAGTATTTATTTTTCTACGTATGTCTATACAGGAGGAGCTCATGGTGGTATGCTCAACAGTGCAGCAACATTTGATAATAAAAACGGCAAACAGATAGGTTGGGAAATATTTATTGATAAGCGTGAGGTAAGAAGGCATATAATACAAGGTCTTATGAAGTATTTTGAGGTAAAAAGCAAAAAGGATTTAGCAGACTGTCTTTTAGTTTCTTTAGATACTTTACCCTTGCCTGTTACCACACCTTACTTTAACAAAAATGGACTTGTTTTAACCTATAATCAATACGAAATAGCACCATACGCAGCAGGAATGCCTACTGATATTATAACGTGGAAAGAATGTCAGGACTATTTGAGACCAGAGTATTGGGAACTGATAAAAAAAGATATAGAAAAAATATCATCTAAAAAGAAAAACTAAATAATCCTCTTTTTCTTTGATTTATAATAATTTTTGTAATTTTGCAGGTGAGTAACTTTTAACAGAAAGGCGGATATTATGCAGAATTTACCTA
>R24__coassemble_723_pt1 | contig 20771 bp, 18 predicted proteins | sample R24__metabat2_high_PE_045 | metagenome-assembled genome bin R24 | reverse complement strand
TTTCAACTCTAATAACGAAAGTTTAAAACTAATATTGTCAAATTTGGCTTACAAAACTAAAACATTATTCTTTGATTTTGATTATCCAAATTTTACATTTAAAAAACTTAGTAATTCAAAAAATATATCTATCTTTGCAAATTATTATAGAAAGTTTTTCTTATGAATAGTATAAATGTTAATTCCGAAATAGGACGATTAAAAGGTGTTATTCTTCATACTCCAGGTAAAGAAATAGAACAAATGACACCAGAAACAACACACCATGCTTTATATAGCGATCTTCTAAATCTAAATATAGCACAAAAAGAATATTCTTTCTTTAATAAAGTGCTTTCTTCTTGGTGTGATACCTATCAAGTTAAAGACCTTTTGAAACAAGTATTGGATATTCCAAGTGCAAAGATAGAATTAGTTAAAACTATTCTTCAAAGAGAAAAGAAAGAATTCTTGTATTTGGAAATGATAGACCTAAGCAGTGAAGTACTTGCTAACTATCTTATAGAGGGTTATCCTTACAAAGAAGGCTTGCATTCAAAAGAATACGAACCTTTACGTTATGTTTTAGATCCATTATATAATCTTTTCTTTACAAGAGACGCTTCTTCTTCTGTATATAATAGAGTTCTAATAAATGCTATGCGTACAGATGTAAGAGATAGAGAAAGTTTTATAATGGAAAGTATTTTTAAATATATTTTTGGAACAGAAACTATTAATCCTAAACTTATTTCTGATGAAGCATCAACTGAAGGTGGTGATGTGTTAATTGCAAAAGAAGATATATTATTTATTGGTAATGGTCTTAGAACAAATAAAAAAGGAATAGAGTTTCTTTGCAATTATTTTGCTACTCGCAAACCTAAACAAAAGATACTTGTACAGGAACTTCCACAAACATTAGACTCTTACATACATTTAGATATGGTATTTAATTTCTTAAACACTAATGAATGTATAGCTTTCACTCCTCTAATCTGTAAAGAAAATACTGGATTCAATACTACTCTTATAGATATAGACAATGGAAGAATAACCTATAAAGAGCAAAAGAGTTTTATAGAAGGAACAAAAGCATTAGGCTTTGATTTAAAACCTATTTCTTGTGGAGGTGATGATGAATGGATGCAAAGAAGAGAACAATGGCATAGTGGTGCTAATTTCTTCTGCATGGGAGAAGGAAAAATAATAGGATACGCAAGAAACACACATACAATAGAAGAACTAAACAAAAATGGCTTTGATGTTATCAAAGCCGAAGACGTTGTTTCAGGAAAAGAACAATTAGATAAACATAATAAGTTTGTCGTTACCGTAGAAGCATCAGAACTTCCAAGAGGTTGTGGTGGTGCAAGATGTATGACAATGCCTATTATAAGAGAAAGTGTAAATTGGTAAGAAACATAACTGTATTACTTATAAAACAAATACAATAATGAAAAACTATAAACTTATAAACAACTGCTTAGGATGGATAGTTTTTGCTATAGCAAGCATTGTCTATCTTCTGACAGCAGAACCTACTGCTTCGTGGTGGGATTGTGGAGAATATATTGCAACAACTGCCAAACTACAAGTTGGACACCCTCCTGGAGCTCCTACTTTTCAGTTAATAGGACGTTTGTTTTCTTTCTTGGCAGGAGGAGATACAAGTAAAATAGCTTACATGGTCAATTCTATGAGTGCATTGTGTAGCGGTTTTACTATATTGTTCTTATTCTGGTCCATTACTATGATTGCCAAAAAGTTCGTAAAAGACAAAGCAAATATGACAATGGGGCAAATGATAGCCATTTTGGGAAGTGGCGTTGTTGGTTCTTTAGCATATACTTTCTCTGATACATTTTGGTTTTCAGCAGTAGAGGGAGAAGTTTATGCAATGTCTTCTTGCTTTACTGCAATAGTGTTCTGGGCAATCTTGAAATGGGATGAACAAGCTGAAGACTCACACAATTTACGTTGGATTATCTTGATAGCTTTTCTTATCGGTGTGGCTATAGGTATTCACCTTTTGAATATATTGACTATTCCTGCTATTACGTACATAATATATTTCAAAAAGTATGACAAGATAACAACCAAAGGATTTATACTTGCAGGCTTGTTGTCTATCGTTTTAGTTGCTGTGGTTATGTATTTTGTAATTCCAGAGATAGTTAATCTGGCTGCATATTTTGAGATATTCTTTGTAAATAGTATAGGTCTGCCTTTCAACAGTGGAACAATAATCTATTTCATTTTGTTGTTTGGATTAGTTATTTGGGGATTGATGTGGTCAAAGAAGAAAATGAAACCAATAGTAAATACTGCATTGCTTTCATTCTTGTTCCTTATCATAGGATATTCTACTTTTGCTACTTTAATCATAAGAGCAAATGCCAATACTCCTATCAATGAGAATGCTCCAAAAGATGCTACATCTTTGCTTACTTATCTTAACAGAGAACAATATGGAGATACACCTTTGTTGTATGGACAATACTTTACAGCAACAGGATATGATATCAAAGAAACTCCGACTACAACAAAATATGTAAAGAATAAAGAAACAAAAGAGTACGATGCCATTGAACGTTCTTGTTCTCCAAAGTTCAATGATAATGTTTGTACCATATTCCCTCGTATGTATTCATCCGACAACAGCAGAAGGCATCCTTTGTTCTACAGAATGTGGGCTGGAATCAGTGAAAACTCTATGGGTAAGCCTACTTTTGGACAAAACCTTAAATATTTCTTCCGCTATCAAGTTCATCACATGTATTGGAGATACTTTATGTGGAACTTTGTTGGAAGACAAAACGACATACAGAGTTATGGTCTAAACTATGAAAATACACCTGCTGACGCTTCAAACGGAACAAAAGACCTGATACACGGCAATTGGATTAGTGGTATCAAGTTTATTGACAATATGCGTTTAGGTCCTCAGACAGATTTGCCAGAAGATTTGCAAAACAACAAAGGAAGAAACACATTGTTTTTCTTACCTTTGCTTTTAGGATTGGCTGGTCTTATCTATCATATAAAGAAAGACAAGAGAAATGCCTTTGTTGTGTTCTTACTATTCTTTATGACCGGTTTGGCAATAGTTCTTTATCTTAACCAACCACCAAACCAACCACGAGAAAGAGATTATGCATACGCAGGTTCTTTCTATGCTTTTGCAATATGGATAGGTTTGGGAGTATATGCTCTTTGTGATTGGTTGAAGAACATTAAAATACCAGAAAACATCAGAAACATATCAATAAGTGCTATCTGTCTGTTGGCTGTTCCTGTGCTTATGGCTTCTCAAGAGTGGGATGATCACGACAGAAGCGATAGATATATGGCAAGAGATTTTGCTGCTAATTATCTTAATTCTTGTGATAAAAACTCCATACTTATAACTTTTGGAGACAATGACACTTTCCCTCTTTGGTATGCTCAAGAAGTAGAAGGTATTCGCACAGATGTAAGAGTATTGAACTACACTCTTTCTGGAATGGCTTGGTATGTAGAGCAACTTTACAACAAAATATATGAGAGTGATAAACTTGCTTTCACATTAGACAAGGAATTCTATGCTTTAGGACAAGATCTTAACTTTGCACAAGCAAGCAATGACACAATGGAATTGCAGACTGCACTAAAGAATATCATCAAAGCAAATCCAGGACAGCAACCTTTCAACCAGATAGATATGCTTAAAGACTATAAGTACATAGCTGTCTTGCCTACACACAACTTTAAAATTACTTTTGATAAGGCAAAGGCTGCAAAGAATGGCAACTATCCAAAAGAACTTGTTGATGGAGAAAAAGGAGAGTTTGTATTCTCTCTAAACCTTGAACAAGGCTTGGGCGGAAACCTTGCACAGCTATACAGACAAGAGCTTATGCTTCTGGATATACTTGCAAGCAATCATTTTGAACGTCCTGTTTATGTAATGAATCCTACTTTGCTTAGAGATGTTATTCCAAACATTATGGATTATTGCGTTCAAGAAGGTATCGTTTATAGAATAGTGCCTTATAAGACTAACAACGCATATACCTCAAAGTCATATTCTATGTTTATGGATAAGTTCTCTTGGGGAAACATCAACAAAGAAGGCGTATATTTGGAGAATGCTGTAACAATATCTAACTCTAAGGTAATGCGTCAAAACCATGTTGCACTTGCAAACTACTTTATTGGCAGAGGAGAAAAGCAAAAGGCGATAAATATCTTAGACAAGTGCGTTAAAGAATTTCCAGGTTCAAAGATAGCTTTTGACAGAGCTGATGTAATGCTTGCAGATACTTATTGCAGAGCTGGTGCTATGAACAAAGGAAAACAGATTTACAAGTCTATCATTGATTACTATAAATCATATATCAACTACTACAATAGATTTTCTGCAAAGAAAGCACGTAGTGTTGAAGGTGATAAAAACCTTTGTTTGATAATCCTTGCACAAATCTACAATTCAGATTTGAGAAACTACGGTTTCACTGATTTAAGAAAAGAAATTGAGGCTATATCTGATGTAAAACAGATATTAAGTTCAATGTCTTTCTCCGAAAAACTATCAGATTTGATTTCTCAATTCAATGCCACAGCAACAAAACTTAGAGATGGAGGAGACAAAGAAGAGGCTTCCAGGGCATTTATTGAAATATTGGATGCTTTAGAAAAAGAGGGTAGTGGAGTTATAGCAGATGTGAAGGAGAAAGTTGCAGAAATAACTCAATTCATCTATTCATACTCACACAACTACCAGCTTAAAGATGTTTTGGATAAGATTTCTTCTTCTCCAGTCCTGACTTCTTACATTGCTCAAATGCAAACTCAAAACTCACAACCTCAAAATATTTCATTGAATATTGGAAATTAGAATCAGAATGTTATAATGTATTAAGGTCTTTAAGAATTCTTTATCTTTTAAAGGTTTTAAAGACCTTAATTTTTTAAACAGATGTGTTTTGTTTTTAACAATTAAATCTCAAGTATGAAAAAAAAGTCTCTGAGTATCAGTTTTTTTATTGGTTTTATTTTGGTTTTCTTTTCTTATTCTACGCTATATGCACAGGAATATAAAAACATTTTTTCCTCTCCTTTGAAGATACCATTGTATTCCACAGGAAGTTTTGCAGAACTTAGAGGCTCTCATTTTCATTCGGGCTTGGATATAAGAACGTATGGCAAGACAGGATACAACGTCTATGCACCTGAAGACGGCTATGTTTCAAGAATAAAGGTGCAGGCTTACGGAGGCGGCAAAAATCTTTACATCACTCATCCAAATGGTTACACTACTGTTTATATGCATTTGGAGAGGTATTGCGGAGAGATAGAAAAATGGGTAAAACAATATCAATACGCAAACCAAGTCTATGAGTTTGACTACACTTTTCAAAAACCTAAGATCTATGTAACAAAAGGTGATACCATAGCCCTTAGCGGAGAGAGTGGCTCAGTTGCCGGTCCTCATCTGCATTTTGAAGTCCGCAACTCCAAGACAGAGAATCCTATCAACCCTCTTCGTTTTTTTGACGTAGAAGACACTATTCCACCTTATATAGAGTCGTTGGCTATCACTCCATTGAAAAAAGCAAGCGTCAATAGTTCCTCAAACACTTATACATGGCAGATAAACAAAGACAAAAAAACTACTGACAGCATACCTCTTTTTGATACCATAGACTGTTTAGGAAATATCTATTTTTCCATTCTTGCCTTTGACCCTTCAAAAAACTCTTCCATACGCAACGGAGTCCTTTCTTTTGAACTCTATATCAACAACAAGAAGATATTTTCCCACAAAGTCAATGAGTTTTCTTTTGCAAATTATGGCTATGTTGATGCTGTTATCAACTATCCGCTGTATATTAAGACGGGAAAACGCTATCTTTCTTCCCGCCTTTTGGAAAACGGAAAACTGCCTTACGACAACTATGTTAATAACGGCATTCTCAATGTTAAGAAAGATTCTCTCTACAAGATAGAGTGGAGATTGGCTGACATAAAAAACAACAAAACCAATTATGTTTTCTTTGTTCGTGGCTTTGAAAAAGACAATGCAGTAAGAAACAACACCTTGAAACCAAGGGTAATGCATATTGACCACAACGAGAATACAACTTACAAAGCCTCCGACGGTAGTCTTTTTATGTTCTCAAAAAACTGTCTATACGAAAGTATTGATTTAGAACATTATCAACGCAAAGGCACATACTCCGATGTTCATACTCTGCATAATATCTTTGAACCTGTAAAAAAGAAATTCACTATCAAGATTAAACCATATAAAGTTAATGACTTAATAAAGGATAAATCCACTATAGTAAAGATTAATTCAAAAGGAGGATTTTCCTCTGTTGGAGGTATTTACAGAGACGGTTTTGTAGAAACTAAGATTGGAGACTTCGGTGTCTTTGCCATTTGGATTGATACTACAGCACCGAATGTAAAACCTATTAATTTCAAGCCTAACAAAAAACTTTCTTCCAACCAAAAGACTCTGAAAGCAAAGATATCAGACAACTTAACGGGAATATATTCCTACAAAGGCTACATCAATGGCAAATGGGTGCTTATGGAATATGACGGCAAGAACGCTATGCTCACTTATTTTATTGACGAAACATTGAAAGAAGGAGAGAACACTCTGAAAATTGTTGTAACGGATAAAAACAACAACACAAAAACAGAGACTTACAAGATAATACGATGAAGGAAACAACAAAAGGACATATCTTAATACTTCTTACTAATATAATTTTTGGCATCAATACTCCCTTTGCCAAAGATGCTTTAAACGTTGTTGGTCCTTATATTCTTTCCACTTTTAGATTTGTTGGTTGTGCTTTGTTGTTTTGGCTTGCTTCTGTTGTATTTAGAGTGCCTAAGGTGGATAAGAAAGATATTCTTTTGCTGTGTGTTGCCTCTTTGTTTGGCATAGTCTTCAACCTGTTTCTGTTTATACTCGGTCTTAGCAACACAACACCCACAAACGCCTCTATTATCATAAGTATGACACCTATTTTCACAATGATAATGGCTGCCATCTTTCTCAAAGAACCCCTTACACTGAAAAAAGCCATTGGAGTCGCTTGCGGTTTGGCTGGAGCATTGATTCTCATACTCACCAAGCAAGGTCATCAAAACATGGGGGCAACTCACAATGTCTTAGGAATAGTTATCTGTATCATCAGTGCAGTATCTTACGCTCTTTATCTTACTCTTTTCAGCAAACTTATCAAAAGAAACCACCCTATAAACGTTATGAAGTGGATGTTTTTGGCTTCTTCCATTGTCATTCTACCGATAACTCTGCCAGAGGTTACAAACTTTAACTACTCATTGCTAACAACCAAGACTTGCTTAGAACTCTGTTATGTTGTATTTTTCGCTACTTTCCTCAACTACAACTTTATCCCAATGGCACAAGCACGATTAAGACCTACAACCCTGTCTATGTATAACTATGTTCAGCCTGTGATGACGACTATTATCTCTATTATTCTTCTTATGGATGTGCTTAGCATTTACAAAATAATAGCCGCCTTGCTGATTTTCTCTGGTGTGTATATCGTTACCACATCTAAAAGCAGAAAACAAACCCTTGAACAACAAAAGATAAGCAAAACGCTCAGCGAGATAATCAAAAAATAAGCAAAACAAATCCATAAGCACCAACTCTTTTTAACCATAAAAAAAGACTTGATTTTAAAAAATTAAAACCAACTCTTTATACCCTAAACATCAAGAGTTAAAAAATTAAAACGAAGACTTTTTTATTGTTTTATAAGTTTCTGATAATGAACCTTGTTTTCGCTGTCAAAGATTCTAACAATATATGTTCCGTTCTTTAGGAATGAGATATTGAATTTCTCTGTGTTGTAGAAACTCTTTAACTCTTTACCTTGCATATCCATTATTATTATCTCACTTATTCCCTATTTTATCAAAACTATTATTACTAAAATACGGCTCCGCATAGACATTATAATTTCTGATAAATTCTTTTAGCTTTGATAAATATCTTTCCTTAGGTAAGCTATCTAAAAACTCTATAACAACATATCCATTTTCATTGTTTAAAGTATCTACGCTTTCAATACTGTTACTATTATTGGAAAGTAAAAGTTGTATATTTGCGTATGGTCCGCTAATATATGCATATTTTGAGTTTAAATTTAAATATTGTTTAGTGTTGTTATAGTAATAGAAATACTCGTTTTGTGAAGATACTAATAAACTATAAAATAAAAAACTTAATAAAAATATCTTTTTCATAACTAATCAATTTTATAATACCATATATCATATATTCCATCTGTCCATGTACCTGTCTCAAAATTATAAAACAATACCCAATATATTCCGTCTAAGCGTCTTAGTTCAAAATAAAATTCTTTTTTCTTTATTGGAAGATTTGGATGTTCAACTACATTATTAAACTTAATTTTATTAGTATCGATAAGTTCAAAATATGAATCCTGAAAAATATCATTAGTCTCAAGCACTAAACCATTTTTATAAAAAGTTAAAGTATCTGGTCCCTTATAAGACAAGTAATTATATTGAATCCAGGTTCCTACAAGAACTTTTCTTCGTTGTTCCAATGTCATGTCTTCTATTGGAATACTGTCCAAGTCTTCATCGTCTTCTTCTTGTGTAGTATTTGTGGTTGTCGTTACATCATCATCGTCATTATCCGTGCAACTAACGGTTACTAAACCGATACTTATTACTGCAAAGAATAAAAACAATATCTTTGCTAAAAAATTTTTTCTGCTCATTTTTTTATGTTTTTTAAAAAATTTCACTTTTGCAAAGTTATGAAAATATTTTTAATAACAAAATAATTATCAGAAAATGAACAATAAAAAAAACAAAACGATATTTTATATAAACAAAAATATCGTTCTGTGAAAATATTCAAAAATAAATTTTATTGATTCATTAGATGTTTATATCGCATACCTTCTGCAATTTGATCTGCTGTTGCTTTATCTGTCAATTGCTCCAATAATTCGTATGCGTAAGGAAAAGCAGCTGCAGGACCTTCTGCTGTAGTAATATTATCATCAACAGTAACCAAATCACCTGTATAAGTTGCATTTGTCAGCATTTGTTCAAAACCAGGATAACAAGTAGCTCGGCGAGAGTCAAGTATTCCAAACTGTGCTAATACTACAGCAGGAGCAGCACAGATAGCCGAAATCATTTTACCTTTTTCATTATGTTTAAGCAGTGCTTGACAAAGTTCTTTATGCTCGTAAAGATTAGTAGCTCCGGGCATACCTCCTGGCAACATAAGTAAATCAGCTTCTTCTCTATTTATTTCATTAAACATAAAATCTGCTTTTATATCTACACCATGAGCAGAAGTTACCATATAATCCTTACCTACACTTACAGTCTTTACATCAACACCACCTCTACGCAATACATCAAGAGGGATAAGTGCTTCAATATCCTCAAAACCTTGAGCTAAAAACATAAATACTTTCTTCATAATTTATATCCTTTTTAATATCTGTTAATAAATATAATAACGGTTCCAATAGTTTTATATTATTGGAACCGTATAAAATGTTTTATTTTATGAAACCTTGTTGTTTAAGGAATGCTTCGTTTGTCGGTTCTTTGCCTCGGAAAGCTTTTTTTATTGAAAAAGTTTGGAAAACAAAAAAAATATGTAAATTTGCAAAAAATACATCTGTTATTTTAGGGGTAGCGGAGTAAAGCAAAACAAGAATAAGGCAAGAGAATGGTTTGAAAAGGCAGCAGTTCAAGGAAACAGAAATGCAAAATATGCTTTGGAAGAATACTATTATTAACAAATATCAGTAACTAACATCAAAGCAGGAAAATATCATAAGAATAAACAGCATAACTCAATTTGTAATTTTGCCACGTTAGACAAAAATATTTCGGCTTATTAAAATTATCCTTTATATGCTATGTGTGTCTAAGAGAAAATCCAGCAGACTGATAGTAACAATGCCTTTCTCATCGGTTTTGCGTTTGATGTCATCGTAAGTGATAATTATTTTACGGAAATTATCGTTGGTATTCAACAAAGAACGTCTTTCTTGTTTTTCTTTGTCCTCGCTCGGCATACGGTAGGTTGATTGTATATAGATACGTTCTGCTCCCTTATTGACCACAAAATCTATCTCCAATGGCACTCTGATAGTTTTCTTCTCGGCATTGGTACTCCAAGTCTCTACCATTCCCACATCAACACGATAGCCACGCATACGTAACTCGTTATAAATAACGTTTTCCATAATATGCGTCTCTTCTTGTTGTCTGAGATTTAGTATGGCTGCTCTTATTCCCATGTCTGCAAAATAGTATTTTGTCTCAGTACCTATATACTTGCGACCTTTAACATCATATCTCAAGGCTTCTTCTATCAAAAACGCATCTTGCAGGTAACCAATATAGTCCTTAATGGTGGTGTCTTTTATGTGTACTTTTTCAGCGGATTGAAATGTATTGGCTATCCGTTTGGGATTGGTTGGTGTTCCAATACCTGATGCCAATATTCGAATCAATGTACGCAGGCCATCGACATTACGCAGATGGTTACGTTCAACGATGTCTTTCAGATATGTGAGTTCATAGAGGTCTGTCAAATAGTTTATTTTCTTCTCTTCATCATCGGTCAATAATACTTGTGGCAGTCCTCCGTATGTATAATAGTTGTTCCATGCCTCACGCTTGTCGCCACCTACAACGGCGTAATACTCGCTGAAAGAAAGAGGATAAAGATGTATCTCATCGCCTCTGCCACGAAATTCTGTAACAATATCTTTTGAGAGGAACTTAGAGTTTGAACCTGAAACATAAACGTCCAAACGCTTGTCTTGCATTAGACTAAGTAATACCTCCACAAAATCCTCAACAAGTTGTACTTCATCAAGAATAACGTAGTAGGTTTGACCGTTTGCCTGTGCTAATCCGTCAATGTAGTCTAATAACATATCGGGATTGCGAAGATGCTTGTTTTTTCGGTTGTCTAATGAAATCTCTATGATATGATTTTCTGATACACCTTGATTTACAAGATGCTGGTGAAAAAGAGACATAAGCAGGAACGATTTGCCAGAACGACGTATGCCTGTAACGATTTTAACCATTCCGTTACCTTTTGCAGCAATTAACTGCTGAAGATATTTATCGCGAGGTATTATCATTTAGAGTTGTTTTTTTGTGGATTACCACATATTTAAGACTGCAAAGGTATGATTTATTTTTGAATCAGCAAAACAATTAGTATATTTTTTGTACATACATTTTTTCACAATACTACCGAGTTAAATGATAAAATCAGTATATAGGGTTAAGAAATCTTGATAAAAGATTAATAATAAAAAAAGAAGATGTAATGGAAAAATACATCTTCTTTTGCTTTTATGGGTTTGTAGTTTGAAGTTATTTTATGAAACCTTGTTGTTTAAGGAATGCTTCGTTTGTCGGTTCTTTGCCTCGGAAAGCTTTGTAGAGTTCCATCGGCTTTTTGCTTGCTCCTTTGGAAAGAACATTCTTTCTAAAAGATGTTGCTACTTCTGGATTAAAGATTCCTTTTTCCTTGAAAGCAGCCCAAGCATCTGCAGCAATAACTTCTGACCATTTATAACCATAGTAGCCGGCAGCATAACCTCCTGAAAAGATATGAGAAAACTGAGTACTCATACAACATCCATTTATCATAGGCATAAGTTCTGCTTTATTAGATGCTATCTGTTCCACTGCTATAACATCTTGGTTGCACGGTTTTTCTATAGAGTGCCAAGCCATATCCAACTCTCCAAAGAACAACTGACGAATAGAAAGCCAGCCTGCATTGTATTGCTGTGCTGCACGTATCTTGTTTATATACTCTTGAGGAATCTTATCTCCTGTCTTGTAATGAACAGCAAACAAATCCAAGAACTCTTTTTCGTATGCGTAGTTCTCCATAAATTGGCTCATACCTTCAACAAAATCATGTGCGACATTGGTACCAGATAATGATTTGTAAACAGATTCTGCTAAAATACCATGAAGACAATGACCAAATTCATGTAAGAAAGTTGTAACTTCATCAAAAGTAAGTAGAGAAGGATTTTTCTTTGTTGGCTTAGTAAAGTTGCAAACCAATTGTATTAAAGGTCTTATCTCATCACCATTTACTTTGCTTTCCTCTCTAAAGGAAGTCATCCAAGCACCATCTCTTTTGCTTGCTCTTGGATAGAAATCCATATAAAGAACAGCCATAAAACGATTGCTTTTCTTTTCCCATACTTCATAAACCTTTACATCAGGATGATATTTTTGAATTTCATTGTTTTCTCTGAATTCTAATCCGTATAACTTACCTGCAAGAGTAAAGATTCCATTCTTTACATATTCTAAGTTAAAGTAAGGTTTCAACAATTCAGGAGAAATATTATACTTTTCGTTTTGTAGTTTCTCTGACCAATAAGAAAAATCCCAACGATTAAGTTTATCTGTAAAGCCATGTTGATTAGCATAATCTTGAACTGCTTGCAAATCTCTTTTAGCAAAAGGCATAGATGTGTTAAGCAAGTCTTCAAGGAAATTATTGACGGTTGCAGGATTTTCAGCCATCTTGTCTTCTAACTGATATTCTGCAAAAGATTTGTAACCTAACAGATTAGCTATCTTCAAGCGTAGGTTGGCAATGTCTTTCAGAACTTGTTTATTGTCATTAGTGTCGTTATGGTTTGCAATAGAATTAGATGCTTTCCACATCTTTTCTCTCAGTTCTCTGTTAGGACAATAGGTTATGAAAGCAGAATAAGAAGGGTAGTCCAATGTAAAAGCCCAGCCTTTCATCTTGCGGTTTTGAGCCTCTTGTTTTGCTGCATCAATAGCGTATTGAGGCATTCCTTCAATATCTTTTTTATTGGTAATATTAAGAACAAAAGCATTGTTATCTTTCAAAGCATTCTGATTAAATTTAAGAGTAAGTATTCCTAATTCTTCTGTTGCTTTGCGATATTCTTCTTTATCTTGACCTTTTAGCAATGCTCCGTTTTGAATAAATCCCTTATAAACCTTGTCCAATAAAGTACGGTCTTCGGTGGTAAGTTTTAAATCATCTCTTTGGTCATAGACTATTTTTATCTTGGCAAACAGTTGCGGGTTCATTGAAACGTCATTGGAATACTGAGTAAGTATTGGACTAAGTTCCTGACAAACTTGTTGCATTTGCTCGTCTGTGCAAGCCTCATTCATATTGAACAACACACCCGATACTCTATCTAAAAGCTTACCACTTTGTTCGTATGCTACAATTGTATTCTCAAATGTAGGTGGTTTTGTATTAGTAATTATAGCATTGATGTCTTGCTTTGCTTTCTCTATAGCGTAAAGCATAGCAGGTTTGTAATGCTCTGTTTTTATAAGGTCAAAAGGTGGCGTTTGATAAGGAGTAAGCCACTGCATAACCAAAGGGTTTGTTTGTCTTATGTTATCCATTTCTTCTTTTGTCATTTGTGCTGTCAGCAAACTTGTTACCATAAGCATAAGGATTAATGATAAACTTTTTTTCATAACTATAAAAATATTAATTATCTTCTATAAAGAAAAAAACTTTCGCTCGTTTAGAAATATAGCATTTCTAACAAACGAAAGTTAAATGATATCTATAAACTATTATTTGAAAAAGAACTCTATTATAGGAACAATAGCAAAACCTAAAGGAATAACTATTGCATATATCAAAGCAAGATAATCTATTGCTTTAGTGTATTTCTTAACGTTTAGTCCAAAAGTCTGGAAAATAGACGCAACACCGTGATAAAGATGTATTGCTAAGATAAGGAAAGAAAGAAGGTAGATAAGAACATAAAGAGGGTTCTTGAATTTATCTTTAGCCATATTGTAGAAATCAGGCTCATAGTCTTCAAAATCCTTACCGCAATATGTTGCTACTTCTTTTTTGCTAAGATTGACAAAATATTTTCTATCTTTTGCAACTTTGTCTTGAGGCAAAGTCTGTATTGCCATATACTGTGCTTGCAGTTCAGCAGCCTGTTCTTCTTTAAGTTTGCCTTCTTGAAGTTGTTGTACTTTCTCTTGGAACTTAGCCTCAACTTTTTCAGTCTTTACAACGTATTTTCCTTCTACTAAGCCTGTCTTTGCAAAGTAGAAATCAACAAAGTGGATAACAAGGAACACAAGTAGTATGCCACCTGTCCAAGCCATATATTTACTACCAACACCTGTCTTTGATTTATTTGGAACAGCATAGCGAACAGGACGTGCCATATAGTTTTCTATCGCAAGTATTAAAGTTATAACAATGTGAAGTAAGATGCATGCCAGAAGTATAACTTCAAAAACTTTAACAACATAGTTAGTACCCATAAAATGACAAACATTTCTGTACCATTCTCCACCATCTTCTCTAAGAATGCAGAGATTCATTCCCATGTGAAAAGGTAAAAATATAAGCAAAAATGCTCCTACTGCTCCTACGCAAAGCTTCTTAGTTATTGAAGCTAATTTAATTAATTTCATTATACTTTACGATTTTTAGTTATTTATGATTATTACTTTTTTATTCAAAATTACGGATTGCAAAAGTAATCAATTTTTTCTTACTACAATATTTTTGTATTAAAAAAAGTCATCTTACCTAAAAAATGTTACTTATTTATTTTTATTATCATTTTTTTTTATAATTTTGCACTCCTATACAAAATGTAGTGAGTTATCTTACTTCAAAATGAATAAGACTATGAACAAAAGACTATTTTACACTTTGTTGTTAATTGTGTTAGTTGTGTTTTCTTCTTGTAAGCACAAACTAACAAAAGAAGACGCTTTAACAAAAGGAATGCCTTCTTCAGGTGGAAAGACATTGGAAATGCTTCTTATTATACCAGACTCATTGTATAATAAAACAATGAGAGACTTTGTTGGTAATATCTTTGAAAAAGCACAAGAAGGTTTGCCTCAAAAAGAACCTTATTTTGATTTAGTACAACTTACTCCTGCTCAATACTACAATTCTGAAATGTTTAAAAAACATAGAAATGTTCTTATCATAGAAAAAAAAGCAGGCAACAATAATACTATAAAACAAGCCATAAACAAAGGTGTTTATCCTCAGGCAATCTTTGAAATAAAAGTTGATAACATTGATAGTATTTATTCTATTCTTAACTCCTATGCAGAAACAATAAAATATCAATATCGCAAAAACGAGCATATCAGAATATACAATGCTTTCAAAAGAGATGAAAACATAAAACTAACTGAAGTAATAAGCAATAAGTTTAACTTCTCTTTGACATTTTCTTCTGATTATTATCTTGCAAAACAAACCGACAACTTTCTTTGGATAAGAAAAGAGACTCAAAAAGAGAGTTTCAACATTATGATGTATAAAAAGAAATATACATCCGATGATTTGTTGTTGGAAAAGAAAGTTATTGAACTTAGAGATTCTTTAGGCAAAGCTTTTATTCCTGCAAGTATGCCTAATTCTTATATGGGAACAGAAGTGAGAGAAAACATTTCAAAGCTATATAGAGACACTGTTAAAGTTGGAGACTATGCAATGATAGAAACAAGAGGTCTTTGGCGTTCTTTTGGAGATTTTATGGGAGGAGCTTTTGTCAATTATTGTTTTAAAAATCCAGCTACAAATGAATTGGTTATGATAGACTGTTTTCTATACAATCCGAACAAAAACAAAAGAGATTATCTTATGCAGTTGGAAAGCATAGTCTATAGTATAGAAAAAACGAAAAAGAAATAAAAAAATAATATAATATAGTATTAATAATTAAAAATTACAAACATTATGACACCTTCTAAAATAGAACATATTGGTATAGCTGTTTCCAATTTGGATGAGGCTATAAAATATTGGGAAAATGTAATGGGTTTAAAATGCTACAACATAGAAGAAGTAGCAGACCAAAAAGTCAGAACAGCATTCTTTAAAGTGGGAGAAGTAAAAATAGAACTTTTAGAACCAACTTGCGAAGAAAGTACTATTGCTAAGTTTATTGCAAACAAAGGACAAGGAGTTCATCATATTGCTTTCAAGATGAATGATACTAATCAAGCTCTTAAAGATGCAGAAGAAAAAGGTGTTCGTCTTATAGATAAACAAGCAAGAAAAGGAGCAGAAAATCTTAATATAGGTTTCCTTCATCCAAAATCAACTCTTGGAGTTTTAACAGAATTTTGTTGTGAATAAAAAAAAAGTAAGGTCGTTTAGTGATTAAAAGCTAAATGACCTTATAATATATTGTACAGATATGGCTTTTGAAGAAAAAATTAAACAATTATTAGACCTAAGAGCCGAAGCCAGACTTGGTGGAGGAGAAAAAGGAATAGAAAAACAACATTCTAAAGGCAAACTTACTGCAAGAGAGCGTATAGATTTACTTTTAGATGAAGGTAGTTTTGAAGAATTTGATATGTTTGTAACTCACCGTTGCACTAATTTCGGAATGGAAAAGAAAGAAATTCTTACCGATGGTGTTGTTACAGGCTATGGTACAATTGATGGACGTTTGGTTTATGTCTTTTCTCAAGATTTCACTGCATACGGAGGTTCTCTTAGTGAAACTTTTGCAAAGAAAATATGTAAAGTAATGGACCAAGCAATGAAAGTTGGAGCTCCTGTTATTGGATTAAACGATTCAGGTGGAGCAAGAATACAAGAAGGAGTTAATTCTCTTGCGGGTTATGCAGAAATATTTGAAAGAAATATTCTTGCTTCAGGAGTTATTCCTCAGATTTCTGCCGTATTTGGTCCTTGTGCTGGTGGTGCTGTTTATTCTCCAGCATTGACAGACTTTATTCTAATGAGTAAAGAAAACTCTTATATGTTTGTTACAGGTCCAAAGGTAGTAAAAACAGTTACCGGCGAAGATGTAACAGAAGCAAACCTTGGAGGTGCAATGGTTCATGCTTCAAAAAGTGGTGTGGCCCATTTTGTTTCAGAAACAGAGCAAGAAGGTATTCAAATGATAAGAAAACTTATTTCTTACATTCCATCTAATAACTTAGAAGAAGCTCCTTTAACAAATTGCACAGACCCTATTGACCGCTTGGAAGATAGTCTTAACTCTATTATGCCAGACAATCCAAACAAACCATACGATGTTAAGGATGTTATTAGTGCAATAGTTGATGATGGAGATTTCTTTGAAGTTCATGAGAAGTATGCTCCTAATATTGTTGTAGGTTTTGCACGTTTCAATGGTGTAAGCGTTGGTATTGTTGCAAATCAACCTAAGTTTATGGCAGGAGTATTGGATATTAATTCTTCAAGAAAAGGTGCAAGATTTGTTCGTTTCTGCGATGCTTTCAATATTCCTATTGTTACTCTTGTAGATGTTCCAGGATTCCTTTGTGGAACAGGACAAGAATATAACGGTATTATAACCAATGGAGCAAAACTATTGTTTGCATACGGAGAGGCAACAGTTCCAAAAGTTACTGTTACTCTTAGAAAGAGTTATGGTGGAGCTCATGATGTAATGTCTTCTAAACAACTTAGAGGAGATATTAACTATGCTTGGCCAACAGCACAAGTTGCAGTAATGGGAGCTTCTGGAGCAGCAGCAATTCTTTATGGCAAAGAGTTAAAAGAATTAGAAGACGCTGAAGCTAAGGCTAAATTCCTTGCAGAAAAAGAACAAGAATACAACGATAAGTTTGCTAATCCTTATAATGCAGCAAAATATGGCTACATTGACGATGTAATTGAACCAAGAAACACACGTTTCCGTGTTATTAGAGCTTTACAAGCTTTAGCTACAAAGAAGGATAGCAATCCAATGAAAAAACATGATAACATTCCATTGTAAAAACCATTTAAGACAATGAAAAAAAATATAATAAGACTATTCATTGCTTGTGGTTTTGTATTAATGAGTTTTGTTTGTTTTTCTCAGGAACAAACAACAAAGGCGGAATGTTGTGAAAGCAAAACAATTTCCAATGCTTTTGAAGATCCATTAATACCGCAAACTTTTGCAGTGGATAGTAAAACGCAGACAATGGTTGTAATAGATACACCAGAAAACACAATAGCTATTCTTTCACGAACCAAAACAGGATATGAACTTAGTGATACGTTTCTTGTAGATGTAGTTAAGGGCAGACACGATGTACAGTTTATCTACAAGGCAAAGAGTGTGGCACTTTATGATAATAACATCATCTTTCTTGCCTCTAATAGAGACTCCTCATATATAGGGGTTGTTGATATGAAAGGCAACATCGTAAAGATGACTAACAGGTTTGCCGGTGCTGCTAATGCTTTTTCATACGATAAGATAAACAAACGTTTGTATGTAGCAGGGTTAAATCCTTCTGGTTTCAATGTTTTTGATATTGATGTTGCTGATGGTTTTGAGAATATATCAATAGATACAATTTCAAACTCAAAAGCAGCGTACAAAATATATAAAATACCTCGTAAAGCAGAACAAATAAAGAAACATGACCCTTATGGTTTAGGTTTAACTATGATTGCAATGGGTACTGTTTTTTCAGCATTAGTTATTATTTCTATCATTCTTATGGGATTTGCTAAAACTTTGGTTAGAATACAAGAAAGAAAGAAAAATAAACTTCTTGATAAATCAGAACCTATATCAGCAGATAATACTAAAGAAAATAAGAAATACATAAGTGGTGATGAATTTGCTGCGATAGCTGGTGCTATATATATGTATAATGATGAACTTCATGATGAAGAAAATACAGTACTTACTATTACCGAAGTTAATAGAAGATACTCTCCTTGGAGCAGTAAAATACATAATATGAACGTTTATAAAAGGCGATAACAAATTAAAAACAAAGAAAAGATGAAGAGTTATAAATTCAAAATACACGGTACAAATTATTCTGTTGATATAAAAAGCGTTGAAGGTCAAACTATAGAATTAGAACTTAATGGCACTCCTTATCAAGTAGAGGTTGATAAACAGATAAAACAGACACCAAAGAAAGTTGTGCTTACTAATCGTCAAGCTTCTCCTTCACAAAAAGCCGTTGAAACAACACAAACCGTTACTCCAAAACCTTCTGGCGGTGCTAATAGCATTAAATCTCCTTTGCCTGGAACTATCCTTGATGTATTTGTAAATGCAGGAGATACTGTAAAGGCTGGACAAAAGCTTATGTTATTGGAAGCAATGAAAATGGAAAATCAGATAGATGCAGATAGAGACGGAGTAATTAAATCTGTTGGAGTAAGAAAAGGTGATGTTATCATGGAAGGTGATGTTTTGGTAACAATAGAGTAGGGGAGGAATTGCATTATGTTATCATTATTAATTAGTTTAACAACACAAGCAGCAGACAAGATGAGCTTTCTTGACTTTGTGTCAGACCAGCTTGTACAGTTCTTCCACTATACATCTTTTGCTAATTTTGAAATAGGACACCTTATAATGATACTTATAGGATGTTTCTTTATCACTTTAGCAATTACAAAAGAATATGAGCCGATGCTTCTCATACCCATTGGCTTTGGTATGCTGATAGGTAACATTCCATTCTTTCCAGGATTGAAGATAGGTATCTATGAAACAGGCTCTGTTCTTAATATTCTTTATCATGGAGTTCAAAATGGATGGTATCCTCCTTTAATCTTTCTTGGTATAGGAGCGATGACAGATTTCTCTGCTCTTTTAAGTAATCCAAAACTAATGCTTTTAGGGGCGGCTGCTCAGTTTGGTATCTTTGGTGCCTATATGGCTGCTTTGGCTCTCGGTTTTCTACCTAATGAAGCAGGAGCAATAGGTATTATTGGAGGAGCAGATGGTCCAACAGCTATCTTTATTTCATCTCAACTTGCACCAGAACTTATGGGAGCGATAGCGGTGAGTGCTTATTCTTATATGGCTCTTGTGCCTGTTATTCAACCACCAATTATGCGTGCATTGACAACAAAGAAAGAAAGACTTATACGCATGAAGCCTCCTCGTCAAGTAAGTAAGACAGAAAAGGTTGTATTTCCTATTATAGGTCTTTTGCTTACTTGTACTATTGTTCCAAGTGGTATTCCTCTTTTGGGTATGTTGTTCTTTGGTAATCTACTAAAAGAAAGTGGAGTTACAAAACGTTTAGCCGTTACTGCTTCCAATGCCATTATAGATATATGTACAATACTTATTGGTCTTACCGTTGGTTGTTCTACTCAAGCCACAACATTCCTTACAGGTAAGAGTGTTGGTATCTTTGCTTTAGGTGCATTTTCTTTTGTAGTAGCAACAACGGTGGGAGTCTTGTTTGCTAAACTAATGAACGTATTTCTAAAAGAAGGTAATAAGATAAATCCTTTGATTGGAAACTCTGGCGTAAGTGCTGTTCCTGATGCTGCACGTGTAAGTAATAATGTAGGATTGGAATACGATAAAAAGAATTATCTGCTAATGCATGCTATGGGACCAAATGTAGCGGGCGTGATTGGTTCAGCCGTTGCTGCAGGTATTTTGCTTGCATTCTTGAAATAATCACTTAATACAATTAAATCAACAAATTAGAATGACTGCTTTAGGAAAAGAAGCAGTCATTTTTTATTATATTTAAATAATATTTAGTTTACATAATTTTAATTATCAAGAAAAGATTTGGAGTTTTTGGATTAGGTTTTTATTCATATAAACATTGTATTACTTTGATTAATATTATTTTAGTATTTAGTAAAAAAAGACTTGGTTTTAATTTTTTAAATCTTGATGTTTTGTGTATAAAGACTTGGTTTTAAAAATTTAAATCTTGATGTTTATACACAAAAG
>R24__coassemble_708_pt1 | contig 21139 bp, 12 predicted proteins | sample R24__metabat2_high_PE_045 | metagenome-assembled genome bin R24 | reverse complement strand
ATTTAACACTCTGCAAAGGTATAAAAAATAATATTCCTATAACTATTTTCCATATCTAAAATTATATATTTCTTTCTTAAAATATATATAAATATTTATATATCAGTAAAAAAAAGCAAGACTCGAAAATCTCAAGTCTTGCTTTTTTAATGTATTTTAAAATCTCTTTAAATTATTTCTTAATATTTGGTTCTTCCAATCCAAGATGTTTTTTCTTGTCCATAATCTTTAGATAGATGGAAATCAAAAGAGCCAAAATTCCGAAGCTTGCGAATATTACTAAAGGAATAGTGTAATCATAAGGAATAAAGTCTGCACCTGATGCTTTTGCAGCTAAGACTGCAGGGTTGTTTGCATTAGAAGATTGCAATACTCCTCCTATTAGCATAGGGACAAAGCATAAACCAACATTTTGAACCCAGAATATTAGAGAGTAAGCACTTCCTAAATAACGAGGGTCCATAATCTTTGGAACACTTGGCCACAAAGCTGCAGGAACCAACGCAAATGATACACCAAGAATAACTATTGTTGCGTATGCTAAAACTTTACTATGAGTTGCAGGTAGAAGGAAAGCAAAAACTAAATGACATACTATTAAAAGTAATGCTCCGAACATAAGCATTGTAGCTCCTTTTCCTTTTCTATCAAGGAAGTTACCTAAGAAAGGAGTTATAATAGCAGCACCAATAGGGAACCAGCGGAAGATATTAGAAGCTTCCTGTGGAGACATATTTCCTATATTGCATTGAAGCATATTTGCTCCGTATCTTTGGAATGGGAATATTGCAGAATAATAAAGTACGCATAACAAAGCGACAACCCAGAATGTTTGGCTGCTAAGTATTTTGCCAATATCGCTGACTTTGAATTCTTCGTCATTGTTAGCTCCTTCAGCAAGAGCTTTTTCTCCTAACTGTTTGTCAAATTTCTTGTCCATAACGCAGAAAACAAGGAAGAATATCAAGCCTATCAACAACAAAACGGTGCAAAATGCAACAGAAGCAACAACTGTTTCTTTACCAAACATGCTTTGTCCCAAATGAGTTGCAATCCAAGGAGAAATAGAGAATATTGCAAATACTCCAACACGAGCAATAGCCATCTCTAATCCCATAGCTAAAGCCATTTCTTTACCTTCGAACCATTTTGCTATAGCTCTTGAAACGGTAATTCCAGCCATTTCACAACCGCAACCGAAAATCATAAAACCTAAGGCTGCCATTTTTGCACTGCCTGGCATAGCTACCCACCAAGAATTTAGCCATTCGTTCATTCCTGTTGTTTGGAACCAATCACTTATACCGATGAATTTTATCACTGCTCCTATGAACATAAGAGAAGCAGATAACGTTCCTGTAAAACGAATTCCGCATTTGTCAAGTATAATACCTGCAATAATAAGGAATCCACATACATTAAGGATATACTCTCCAGCAGCGTAAGTTCCAAAAGCAGAAGGTGTCCAACCTCTTTCTGCTTCTACTAAACTTTGTAGAGGAGACATTAAATCCACAAACATGTAGCCAAAGAACATCATCAATGCGATGAGTATCAAGGCTGTCCAACGAGCCGCTGGACTGTCATTAATTAATTTTTGAAGTTTTTCTGTCATAATTTATTATGTATTTTAAGTTATTTTTTTTCAGGTTGCAAAGTTATCATTTCTTTGTTAGAAAAAGACATTTTTGTATAGTTTTTTTTGTTCTTTTTGAAAAAAGACTTGGTTTTAGCAAAAAAAGACTTGATCTTTTTATACAAAAGACTTGATCTTTTTTTCTCAAATCTTGATGTTTTTATGCAAAAGACTTGATGTTTTTGCAACGAAGGCAAAGGTCTGGAATTTTATTGCTGTACTATTGACTATTCCACTTGCATTAAAACCTTAGAATAAAAATTTTATAAGTATTTAATGAAAAATTAAAAAACTTATTTTCAAAAAATTAAACTTAATATTTTTATAACAGTATAAGCAGAAAACAAAAAAAAATAAAAAATTTTTAAAAGAAATTATGTAGTTTTGAAATATTACTATAACTTTGCAACTTTAAAAAACTATGCAAACTTTTTAAATAATAAATCTAAGAATATGCAGAATAAAGGAGCTATTAGAGTAATTGCAGTGCTATTTGCGTTGATATGTATTTATCAACTTTCTTTTACGTTGGTAACAAAACGTGTTGAAAGTAAGGCAGAGGCGTATGGTAAGCAAATGGCTGCAAAAGAAATGCAGAATCTTAAATTAGACTTATCTGATGCAGACAAGTTGGCTTATAAAGATTCTATTGAAGATCAAAGAGAAAATGCATACTTGGACTCTATTTCAGAGAAAACAGTATACAATTTCTTATTTATGCGTAAATTCTCTTATAAGGAATGCAAGGCAAGAGAAATCAATCTTGGTCTTGACCTTAAGGGAGGTATGAACGTTATGATGGAAGTTTCCACAATTGACGTTATTAAAAACCTTGCTGTCAATCCAGAAGATGCAACTTTATCTTCTCTTTTGAAAAAGGCAACAGTTTTACATCGTCAAAGTGGAGGTAAATATATAGATAGATTTGCTGATGTTGTTAAGCAATCAAAAAATGTAGAGCTTGCAGCATTTTTCAGCACTAAGTTAAAGGAAAAAGGAATAACTAAGAATTCTACAAATGATCAAGTAATTTCAGCAATAAGCGATCAATGTAGTGATGCTTTCCAAACAACTTATCAAGTATTGTCTAAACGTATAGATAAATTTGGAGTAGCTCAGCCTACAATTCAAAAACTTGATGCTACAGAAAGAATACTTATAGAACTTCCAGGTGTTAAAGACCCTCAACGTGTTACTAACCTCTTAGAAGGTAGTGCTCGTTTGCAGTTCTGGTTAGTAGAAAAGGATTTAAATAAAGCTGCTAAAGCTTTGCAAGATATGGATGCATGGCTTTCTGTCGGAAGTAGATCTTCTGAAGAAGTTGCAGAAGAAATTTCTGAAGAGACTTCTACCGTGTCAAGTGCAACAGAACAAGCATCAGAAGAAAAGCAAGAAGTAAAGCCTGAAGAAAATGCAAGACCTTTACTTTCTTTATTTACTCCAAGCAAGATGCAAATGACTCTTGCAGTTGCAACAGCTAAAGGGCAAAACAGAGCAGAAATCAATCGTCTTTTGAAAAAGGCTCAAGCTAAAATGCCAAAAGACTTGTTGTTCCTTTGGTCTGCAAAGCCGATAAATAAGACTAACGAATATGAACTTTATGCAGTACATGTAGAAAAGAATGGTCCATTGTTAGATGGTGATGTTATTTCTGATGCAAAAGATGACTTCAATCAAACAGGAAGTCCTGTTGTTTCTATGGTTATGAAAGATGAAGCAGCAAGAAAATGGGCTAAGATAACAGGTAACCATGTAGGAGAATGTATTGCTATTGTTTTGGACAGTGTTGTTTATTCTGCTCCAAGAGTAAATGGTGAAATTGACGGAGGTCGTTCAGAAATTTCTGGTTCATTTACTGTTGAAGAAACAAAAGACTTAGCAAATATTCTTAAATCCGGTAAACTTACTGCTCCTGCAAAGATAGTTCAAGAATCAGTTGTCGGTCCTTCTTTAGGAGAAGAATCAATAAAGGCGGGTATGATGTCCTTCCTATTTGCGATAATACTTGTACTTATATATATGATATTCTTCTATAGCACAGCAGGTATTGCGGCTTGTATTGCTTTAGTTGTCAATTTGTTCTTCTTATTTGGAGTGTTGGCATCTTTGGGAGCTGTTCTTACTTTGCCTGGTATAGCAGGTATAGTTCTTACTATGGGTATGGCTGTTGATGCTAACGTTATCATCAATGAACGTATTAAAGAAGAGATATTAAAAGGAAAACATATAGGTTCTGCTATCGCAGATGGATACAAGGTTGCATATTCTGCTATTATAGACGGAAACGTTACTACCTTATTAACAGGTATAGTACTTGCATATTTTGGTAGTGGTCCTGTTCAAGGTTTTGCAATTGTATTATGTATAGGTATTCTTACAACCCTATTCTCTGGTATTTTTGTTTCTCGTTTAGTATTTGAATCTCTACTTAATAGAAAAGGTGGAGAGAAGAGAAATATCGCTTTCTATACTAAACTTACTCAACATTTCCTTGAGAAACCTAATGTTAATTTTGTTGGTAATCATAAAAAACAATGGATTGTTGTTGCAGTGTTAGCACTTATAGCCATATGTTCTTTAGCATTTAAAGGCTTAGACTTGGGTGTTGATTTTGCAGGAGGTAGAACATACGTAGTTCGTTTTGATCAAGATGTTCAACCAGAGGCAATCCGTTCAGCTCTTTCTAAAGAGTATGGTTCAGCACCAGAGGTTAAAACATTTGGACCTACTTATCAGGTTAAGGTAACAACTGATTATAAAATTAAGGAAGATGATGAACAGGTAAATAATGAAGCTATTGCAAAATTGTTTGCAGGTGTTCAATCATTCTATAAAGATGAAACTATAACATTAGATAAATTCCGTTCTACTCAAACAAGTCCATTAGGAATTATATCTTCTGAAAAGGTTGGTCCTACGATGGCTGAAGATATTCAACGTTCTGCTATCATAGCTGTTTTAGTTTCTCTTGTACTTATATTTATATATATAGCAATAAGATTCAAAAAATGGCAATATGGTTTGGCATCTCTTACTTCTTTGGCATTTGATTCTTTGGTAACTATTGGGGCATTTGCTTTGTTCAACAAGATATTGCCATTTAGTTTGGAAGTAGATCAGCAGTTTGTTGCGGTTGTATTAACAGTTATTGGATATTCAGTGAATGATACCGTTATTGTGTTTGACCGTGTGAGAGAAAATGTTAATCTGTTCCCTAAGGAAGATTATGGCAAACTGATGAATGATGCAATGAATCAAACCTTGTCTCGTACTTTCAACACTTTAGGAACAACTCTATTGACCTTGTTAGTTATCTTTATCTTCGGAGGAGAAGGTTTGAGAGGATTCTCATTCTCAATGTTTATTGGTATTGCTGCAGGTTGTTTCGCTTCTCTTTGCGTAGCATGTCCTACAGCTTATGCATTGATTACAAGAAACAACAACAATAATAAATAATATTATGGCTACATTATTTGGGATAATAATTGCTGTTTTGATAACTCTTGCCTCAGTTTCTTCTTCAAAAAAAGGAGAAAAGGTTTTTCCTACCCTTAGTTCTGTAGGAACTGGTGAAGGGAAGAAAGGAAAGGCAAAAAGTTATACAAAGAACAGAAATTCTTATCCCAAATATGATGAGTCGGAACTTAATACAGATAGTCAGGTTATGAAGGAAAACAAAGTAGCCAACAAAGAACGGATAATAGACATGAAAAAGGCTATTATTTATTCTGCTATTTTGGATAGACCTTATAAATAATATTAATGAAATAAAACAATACACTATATGAGTATGCTAAAAAGAATATTATTTACGCTGTGCCTGTTGATTGCGGGCAATGTAATGTATGCGCAAGGTGTTCTTACGGGTACTATTACAGACGAAAAAACAAAAGAGCCGTTGCCTTTTGTGAACGTCATTGTCTTACAGAATGGCGAACAAAAGGGTGGTGCTCAAACAGGAATTGATGGTACTTATCAAATTAAGCCATTGTCTCCTGGAACCTATGACATTCAAGCATCTTTTGTAGGTTATGGTACAATAATGAAAAAAGGTGTGAAAGTTGTTGCTACCGGTTTCTCAACAGGTGGTGATATTGCACTTAAGCCAGAATCTACAACTTTGGGAGAAGTAACTGTCATAGAATATTCAGTACCTCTAATTCAAAAGGGTGAAGCTACTTCTGGTAGCCGTATTACTTCTGATGATATAGAGAAAATTACTGCCAATTCTGTAGATGCTATCTTGGCGACTATGGGTGGAGTACAAGACAACGATGGTGGTGCTGGTTCTGCACGTGGTGAAGGTTCTATGCAGCAATATGTAAATGGTGCAAAGAGATCTTCAGTAAATGTTCCAAAATCAGCTATCCAAGATATGCAAGTCATATTGGGAGGAACCCCTGCTCAGTATGGTGAGTCTATCGGAGGAACAATGAATATCACATTAAAACCACCACAGAACAAGTTTGAGGGAATGCTTTCTTACAGAACTTCCGAACCTTTTAACACAAGAGGTTATCATCGTGGAGAATTGTATTTAACAGGACCTGTTTGGACAAAGACCAACAAGACTACCAATACTACAAACACATTGGTAGGTTTCCGTTTGTCAGGTTTCTTCTCTCATTCTTCTTCAGGTTTGTTTGCTGATGGTAGAGAACCTTATATGATTAAGGATTCCGCATTGGCAAGAGTTTCTAAATCTCCTCTTGTTTTTGACCAAACAGCAGGAGTAAATTATTCAACTTATTATTTGCACAAAAATTCTTTTGAGCAGGTTGGACGTATTCCTAATATTGGAGGAAACGCATTGTATTTAGAAGGTGGTTTAGATTTCCGTTTATCAAATAGAACTTCATTAAAGATTAATGGAGAATTTACTTATTCATTCGGAAAGAATAGTGGAGACTTGGTGTTGAATAATGATAACAACAGTTCTTATAAATCACACTCGTATCAGATAATGGCTGATTTCACTCATAAGTTATCAACAGATGAGAGTTCTACTGCATTTATAAAGAATGTTATGTTCAATGCTCTTGCATCATACGAAAGATCTTTCAGTGTAAGTAATTATAATCCAGATTTTGAAGATGATTATTTCAAATATGGTTATATAGGTAAGTTTACTTCTTACTGGTCTCCAACATATAATCTTGCTTTATATGATGTAGATGGAGATGGTTCAGAAGAATGGGTTAGACAACTTACTTCTTGGTCTCAAGACTCAATGTCTTTCCAAGCAGCAAAGTATAACCCAGGTTTAGCAGCTTATACTAATCAGATTTATTATGGTGATGAATTCGCTTCAGTTAGAGATTTCGCAACAAGAAATGCAGACTACTTAGAGGCATACAAAGGTCTTATGAATGGTAGTTATCCTTCAACTGTATATGGATTATATACTAATGTTGGAATCTCTCCTTCTTCTTACTCTAAGAGTGAATATGAATACATATATGCTGCAGCAAAGATTTCTGCCGATATAGGTAAGCACCAAGTTGAAATAGGTTTCCAATATGACCAAAAGACTTATAGTTCATATTCTCTTGCTGCTGGTGGTTTATGGACTCTTATGCGTCAAAGACAAAATATGCACAATCTTTACCCAGACTACAGCAATCCTATTATAGACAATTCTGGTTACTATCCTGTTGTAACATACGATAGAAACTTTGATGCTACTTCACAATCACACTTTGATAAGTATTTGCGTGATCGTTTGCGTTCATTGGGTTACAACAATATAACAGATGTTTCTATGTTGGATATAGATAGTTATGACCCAGATGTATTCTCTTTGGATTTGTTCTCAACAGATGAGTTATATAACTTGGGAGGTTCTTCTTATGTTTCTATGCGTGGTTACGACCACACAGGAAAGAGAATTACAGGCAAAACTTCTCTGCAAGATTTCTTCCATGGCAAGAATGGAAACAGAGTTTTAGGTTCTTGGCAACCAATATACATGGCAGGATATATTCAAGACCAGTTTTTGTTCAGTGATTTGGTATTTAATATTGGTGTTCGTGTAGATAGATTTGATGGTAACCAAATGGTATTAAAAGACCCTTACTTAATTTATGATGCATACACAGTAAAAGAAATGAGAGCTGCTGGTAATGATGCAGATATTCCTACAACGATACCTGGTGATGCTGTTGTTTATGTTAATCAGCTTTCTGAAGGAGAGTCTTTGCCAACAAACAATGTTACTATTACAGGTTTCAGACGTGGTTATGGTTCAAATGTAACTTGGTATACTGCTAATGGTGAGATTACTTCAGATCCTAAGCGTGTAGCAGGAGCATCAGGACAACCATTGCCTTTCAGAAAAGGAACTTTGCTTTCAACAGGTTTCCCTTCAGAAATATCTGTAAATGCTTTTGAAGATTATGAACCACAGGTAGTAGCAATGCCTCGTATAGCATTCTCTTTCCCTGTTTCAGACCAATCAGAGTTCAAAGCATCATACGATGTTATTGCACGTAGGCCTTCTGAAAGTGCTTGGCAAGCTCCATACGCAAGTTACTTACGTATGACAGATTTGAGTGAGCCTGTTTTGAATAATCCAAACTTAAAACCAGAAAAGATTACAAACTATGAGTTAGGTTTCCAACAAGTTCTTTCAAAGAACTCTGCTTTGACAATTTCAGCTTATTACAAACAGACAAGAGACCTTATCAACCTTGTTCAATATGTAGGTGCTGACCCTAACTATATTTATTATTCATACGACAACCAAGACTATCGTACCACAAAAGGTATGACAATTCAATATGACCTTAGACGTATAAAGAATGTAAGAGCTTCTGCAAGTTATACTCTTCAATATGCTGAAGGTACTACAGGTTTAGGTTCTTCAACTATAGTTTCTTTGATTCGTTTGGGATATCCAAATGTTAAGATGATGTTCCCTATCAGTGATGATAGAAGACATGCTTTCAAATTTAATTTGGATTTCCGTTATGAAGGAGGAGACAAGTATAATGGACCAACAACTAAACGTAAGGTTACAGATAAAGATGGTAATCCAAGAGTTAAAACCATTAAGTGGTTACAAAACTTTGGTGTAAACTTTACAGGTGTTGTTCAATCTGGTACTCCTTACACTAAACTTTATAGTCAAAATCAACAAACTATCGTAGGTTCATTCAGAGGTTCTCGTTTGCCTTGGTACTACCGTGTTGATATGACAATTGATAAGGCATTTATCATAAAGGTTGGTAAGAGAAATACTATATTGGATATATTCTGTTCAGTTACAAACCTATTTAACTTCAAGAATATTACAAGTGTAAATTCAGTAACAGGCGACCCTGATGATGATGGATATTTGACTGACCCAGAGACTCAAACAACAATTAAGTCTTATATAGATGAGACAGCATTTAGAAATTACTATCAGATTTATTTGAATTCTGTTTACCGTTATTCTACTCCAAGAAGTGTAGAAATAGGAGTTTCTTATCAATTCTAATTAGTTTGTGTTGTAATAAAGAAAATAATATAGAAGTTATGAAAAATATTTTAGGTAAATTATCATTATTAATATTTTGCTTATGCTTCGTAAGTTTCTCTCTTGATGCTATGCCATATAAGGGGGCAACCAAGAAGGCTGCTAAGCCAAGATATAAAGATGGAGTTGAGTCTTGTAGAAAAGCACAAGGTTCTGCTGAGCTAAGCATCAATAACGTACGTGTTCGTATTAACCAAGGTGGTAATATGTGGACTGACGGTGCTACTGCTCAATATTTTGTACCAAAGGCAGGTAATTCTACTGCCCTTTTCTGTTCTGCTCTTTGGATTGGAGGTATGGACGAAAATGATCAGTTGCGTGTAGCTGCTATGCGTTTCGGTTCAGAAGGACAAGACTTTTGGCCAGGTCCTTTGACTGTTGATAACAACGCTTCTGTTAATAGAGCTGTCTGTGATCAATGGGATAAACTTTATAGAATAACAAAGGCAGAAGTACAAGAATTTGTCGCTCACTTCCAAAAAGATGATTTGGGACATTTTCAAGGAATAGACCCTGAATATTTAACAGATGCTATTAAAGAGTGGCCAGGAAATGGTAACGAAAGTTTAGGACAATCTCGTTTCCTTGCTCCTTTCTTTGATAGAGATGGTGATGGAAGATATAACCCAGAGAATGGAGATTATCCTTACTATGATTTTGATGGATTACTTTGTCCAGCAAGAATAAAGGATTCTCTACCTCCAGGTGTTCCTTATACTCCAACACCAACATACGAATCTACTAACTCAGATATTTACCAAACAGGTGGTACTGCTAAAGTACATAATGGTTTGCTTGTAGACCAAGTTCTAAAAGGAGACGAAACTCTTTGGTGGATATTTAATGATAAGGGTGCTGCTCACACTGAGTCAAGTTCTCAGTATGCTATTGGTTTGGAAATTAGAGCTCAAGCTTTTGCTTTCACTATGAATAATGAAATCAACGATATGACTTTCTATTCATACGAAATCATCAACCGTTCTGCTTTCAAACTAAAGAATACATACTTCTCTCAATGGGTGGATCCAGATTTGGGTTATGCTTTTGATGACTATGTAGGTTGTGATGTTGAGCGTGGTTTAGGTTATTGTTACAATGGAGATGCTGATGACGGTCCAGGGCAAGGTGCATATTCAGGTAACCCTCCTGCTGTTGGTATAGACTTCTTCCAGGGTCCTTATATGGATGCTAAATACAGCAAGGATATACCAAAGGTTGATACAGCTGCTTTCAAATCTATTTATGGTGAAGCAGAACTTGCTAAGTATCAATCTCAGATAGATGCACAAATAGCTGCTGGAAACCTAAAGGCAGATCTTAACGTTCTTTTGGCAGACAATGCAGATAAGTATAAATTAGCATGGTTCCCAGAGAATGGTAATGAGGATTTTGCTTGTGCTATCAATGGTGTAAACTTTGGTAATGGTATAGCAAAAGACGAACGTTTTGGTATGAGACGTTTCATCTACTATAACAACTCTTCACAAGATAACGGTGAGCCTACTAAGGCTGCACACTACTACAACTATTTGCGTGGTATTTGGAAGAATAACCAATACATGTATTATGGTGGTAATGGTTTCAATACATATGATGGAGCTGCTGACAATACTGGTGTAAGAGCTGATTTCATGTTCCCTGGTGATAGTGATATTTGGGGTTGGGGTACTCCTGAAGATAGAAACTATGGTAAAACACACTCTTGGAGTGAATCAACAGCTAACAATGGTAATGCTAACCCTGTAGGTGATAGACGTTTCATGCAATCTGCTGGTCCTTTCACTCTTGACCCAGGTGCTATCAATTACATTACTGTTGGTATTCCTTTTGCTCAAGCTGCAACAGGAGGTCCAAATGCTTCAGTTGAATTACTTAGAAAGATAGATGATAAATGTCAAGCATTGTTTGATAACTGCTTCAATGTATTGGAAGGTCCTGATGCTCCAGATATCGTTGTTCAGGAATTGGATAGAGAGTTGATTCTTTATTTGACAAATGAATCAGGAAACAATATGAACGAAAGTTTCAGAATTTTGGATGCATCTATTCCTAACGATTCAGTTAATGGAGCGTTGCCAAACAGATACTACGAGTTTGAAGGTTATCAAATTTTCCAATTGAAAGATGCTACTGTTTCTGTTTCTGATATATATGATAACAGTAAGGCTCAATTGGTTGCTCAATGTGATATCAAGAATAATATCACTACATTAACTAACTATGACTTTACTTCAGATAAGCCAGTACAAGTTATGGTTAAGGGAACTAACCAAGGTATAAAACACACATTCCGTATAACAGAAGACTTATTCGCTACAAGTACAGACAAGAGAATTGTGAATAACAAAAAATACTATTATGTTGCTATAGCATACGCTCAAAATGTATTTAAAGAGTATTCTCCAACAGATGTAACTAAACTTGATGGACAAAAGCAACCTTATCTTGCTTCTCGTAAGAAAGGTGACGGTTCTTCAATAGAATCTGTTGTTGCTATACCTCATAAACTTTCAGGACAGCAAAATGGTATTTCAGTAAGAACATCATACGGTGTTGCTCCTGAGATTACACGTGTCGAAGGTTATGGCAATGGAGGTTTGATACTAAATCTTCAAAAGGCTTCAGTGGAAGCTCTTATGGGAAAAGCTAATACAGAACCTCCAACAGATGCAGCAGGTAATCCTGTAAATATTATTACAGAACCTGAGTATATTGCTAATGCAGGTCCTATAGATGTTAAAATAGTTGATCCATTAAGAGTTAAAGCAGGTTCATATTACTTGAAGTTTATACCAGCTTCAACAACAGATACAACTGTAACTCCTCACGTAACTGTTTATGATACAACAGACATGACTGATGCAACTTGGATGCTTACAACTGTTGATGGTTCTCCATTATATGACGATGTAGATACCATTTGGTCAGATAGACCTTTGAGTGATGTTAATGAGCAGATTATATTTGGTCTTGGTATATCTATCTCTTTGAGTAATGCTCAACAGATTGCAACTCCAATAACAAGAGCTTCTGTTCAGAATCCTTCAAAAGAGTTCATGACTTCAGTAAGGGCTAATGTATTAAGTCCAGGTTCATTATTATACTCAACAATAGTTTATGGCGATCAATCTAAAGCATGGCTTACTGGTTTTGCTGATGATGATGCTACGGATGAGACGAACTGGATTCGTTCAGGATCAGTATTTGATGAAAACAATGACCCAGAAAGTCCTTACTATGACTATTATTGTAAGGTACCTGATACTACTTGGGATGATCCTCACATTACTCCAATTTCAATACAAGACAGATATGTTGCATTGGATGCTGCTAATGAGTATGAGAAATGTGTAAATGGAACTTGGGCTCCATACAGATTAGCTTCAACCACATCTTCTCACCCAGCATTTTCTCGTTATTACTATTACGATGAAAATACAGACATCACAACAGTAAGAGATCAGTCATATACTGCTATTCACGTAAATTCATTGTTGTTCAATGATATGAATAATCTTGCTTCAGTTGATATTGTATTTACATCAGATAAGACAAAATGGACTAAGTGTCCTGTTATAGAAATGGGAACAAGTTCAGACTTAACTGAAGGTAATGCAAAGAAATTCCAACTACGTAAGCATGCTTCTTGGGAAAAAGATGGTTCATATAGTACTACTGAGACAGGTATGAGTTGGTTCCCTGGTTATGCAATCAATTTGGAAACAGGTGAAAGACTTAATATGATGTTTGGTGAGAACTCTTCATTAGGACAATATAATGGTAGAGATATGATGTGGAATCCTCCTGCAGCAGGTTCATTTGGTGGAAATCACTTTGTATATGTTATAGGAACAGGAAGACACTTATACAAAACATCTACTGCAAACACTTACGTAACATTCCCTGCATACGACGAGGGAGCTACTGCAAGAAACTACTTACAACTGTTAGATAACTGTAATGATATTTCTTCAACAACAAGCGTTAATAACTTTGTTGAAGTAGAAAAATTGTTCTCTTCTATCATGTGGGTAGGTGCTCCAGCCGCAAGTGGAGTATTTGCATACGGTAATGCAAGTGAAACTGTTGTTCCATTGGCTCAAAGATCTCCTTCTTTGATACCAACAGATGCAACTGTTCAAATCAGAATTAGAAAACCATATGCAATCAATTGGAGTAATTCTGGTGTTAAGTCAGATTCTCCATTGAACAACAACTTCCCAATGTATCGCTTTGGTATTGCTTCAGATTTGATACCACAAGTTCAAACAGGAAGATCTAATGCTGATGCGTTGTTAGATGCTATAACAGTTGTTCCAAATCCTTACTACGCAAGTTCTTTGTATGAGGGAGACCAGGTAGCGAATATAGTTAAGATTACTAATCTTCCACCAGAGTGTTACATAACTATCTATTCTGTAGATGGAACGGTTGTTAGAAAACTTAGAGGTCCTTCTCGTTCAATTACTCCAGGTAGTGGTTCTGCTCAGACATACGTTGAATGGGATTTGAAGAACGAACGAGGTTTACAAATTTCCGGAGGTATATATCTAATCCATATTAAGGCAGATGGAGTAGGAGAAACTCTCATCAAATGGTTTGGAGCTTTACGTCCAGTGGATTTGAATTCATTCCAATAAAAATGTAATCAACAACAGTATTTAACTTATAAAATAGAAAGAGTTATGAATAGAATACATAAAATAATCATTATGGTCATCTTAGTAGTGGTACTAATGCCTGCTGTTGTTATGGCGGGAAATGATGACAGACGAGGAACTGCAGGAGCAGGAGAGTTGTTGATAAATCCTTGGGCTCGTAGTGCTGGTTGGGGTAATGTAAATACTGCCAATGGTTCTGGCTTGGATGCTATTTTTACTAACGTTGCAGGTTTGGGACATACAACGGGTACAGAAGTTGCTTTCAATTACACTCATTGGTTGAACAATTCTGATATAGGTCTTGTATCTTTTGGTCTTGCTCAAAGTTTGGGTTCATACGGAGTTTTAGGTCTTTCTGTTAATTCCATGTCTTTTGGAACAATAGAAAAGACAACAGTACATTCTCCTGAGGTTGGCAACAATGGTACTTACAAACCATCGCTTATGAACATAGGAGTATCTTATGCAAGAGCATTTTCAACATCTATTTACGCTGGAGCTACACTTAAGATAGTTTCAGAGGGAATAGATAACGTAAATGCTACAGGTATTGCACTTGATGCTGGTATCCAATATGTAACAGGTAGAGACTATGAGATAAAGTTTGGTATTTCCTTGAAAAACTGGGGACCTTCCATGTCTTTCTCTGGTGACGGACTTGTTATAAATTCAACATACGTTAATTCAGACCACATGCAAAGTGTTCAACAACGTTCTCTTACTTGGGACTTGCCTTCAAGTTTGAACATCGGTGCTTCATACGACTTCTTGTTTGCTGAAAAGAAATATCGTTTTACTCTTGCAGGAAACTATGAATCTATGGCTTTTACTGATGACTTATATACATTAGGAGGTGAGTTTTCATTAAATAACGTACTTTTGGTAAGAGGTGCTTACACATATCAAAAGGGAAGAGGTGATGATATTTATTCATCAGACGGAAGTAGAAACAATTTCTCTTCAGGTCTTACTCTTGGAGCTTCTGTAAATGCACCTTTGTCAAAACCAAAGGGAGATAAAAAAGGAACATTTATTTCAATAGACTATGCTTACAGAATGACTGCTATTTTAGGAGGCATTCACACAGTAGGATTAAGTTTGTCTTTGTAGAACACAGATAAGGGATTAATTAATATTCTTCAGATAGAATAGAAGGCTTGAAAAAGCTTTCTATTCTTTTGTTTAGTTTTAAAAAAAATAAGAAGATATGGCAGATATTAAATATTATTCAGCAGAAGGTTTACAAAAACTAAAAGATGAGTTGCACCACATGATTGCTGTTGAACGACCTGCAGTTTCCAATGCTATTGCAGAGGCAAGAGATAAAGGAGACTTGTCCGAAAATGCAGAATACGATGCAGCAAAAGAAGCACAAAGTCATTTGGAAGCCAAGATACTTAAACTCCAAGAGACTATAGCAAATGCACGTCTCTTGGATGAAAGCAGGATAGATACTTCTAAGGTTCTTTTGCTTTCAAAGGTAGAGTTTGAAAACCTTGCAATGAAAAAGAAAATGACATACGAGATAGTTCCAGAAAATGAAGCGAACTTAAAGCAAGGTAAAATATCTATTAATTCTCCTATAGCCAAAGGGCTTTTAGGTAAGAGTGTAGGTGATGTTGCAGAGATTACAGTTCCTGCTGGTAAAATGAAATTAAAGATTACAAACATAACACGTTAGTTATTATGGCATCAATATTTACTAAGATTATAAGGGGAGAAATACCTTCTTATAAGGTTGCAGAGAATGATAAATTCTACGCTTTCTTGGATATTTCCCCATTGCAGAAAGGACATACTCTTGTAGTTCCTAAGCAAGAGATAGATTACTTCTTTGATATAGAAGATGATTTGATGAAAGACTATATCTGTTTTGCTAAGAAAATAGCTGTTGCTATTAAGAAGGCTTATCCTTGTGAAAAGGTAGGTATGACAGTTATTGGTTTAGAAGTACGGCATTCTCATATTCATCTTGTACCTATGCACAAAGAAGGTGATTTGAATTTTGCAAATGAAAAACTTTCTTTCACTGAGGATGAATTTAAAGAAATAGCATCAAACATCGCAGAGAATCTTTAACGAGGAACTTTGTTATAAAAATAGCACTATCTAAGTGCAAAAGAACAGATAAAGACTGCACTACCGGAGTGCAGTCTTTGTCAGAATTCAAGGATGCTTTGACAGGACAATAAGAGATGCAGAAGTTAAATACCATAAATAAAGAACTATATCGGATATTGGACTAATGGGAGAAAGTACTTCTGAAGTTGATTTTATAATTCAGTAGGATGGAAATATACCTATTGAAGTAAAGTCAGGGAACAATTTACATTCACGTAGTTTTGCTTTATTTTGCCCAAAGTATTCATCTAATCATCATAAAAGCATCTCTTTTATAATATCATGCAGATAAACCTATAATAAAAATTCTTCTGTGTAGCATCGCCTCTTTTCTTCACTAATAACTGCTTGTAATTGCAATACAAACTATAGCAACATATTGAGGAATAAGATTTCTAAATAATCATCAAGGAGTATATCTGTTTGAGTTCTGTTCTCTTTTTTTTATCAAATTCTTTCTACTTTTTCTTTCAAAAGGGAAAAGTTTTGTATTTTTGCATTTTGGTAATCGTAGGATTATCATTAGACATAAAAAGCGTTAATTTTGTTCTGTACTTTATCCAAAAATCCACATTAATAGGAAGTACCAAACTTGAAGAATAATTGTCCGACGCTCACGTGTTAAATCGTGGGCTTTTGTTTGAAGTTTGGTAGGTCGTGGAAAACCTTGGATAAGTAAAAAAAGTTCCACGATATTTTTATTGTCTACCAATTAATTATTATAGTAAATTAAAAAACCGAAGGATGCAATGGTATATAACTGCATACAAAACAAATGAAAAAACGATTAAAGTTTTTAGTTGCAATGGTTTTTGCAACATTGTTAAGTGCAAATGTATTTGCATACGATTTTGTTGTAAATGGAATTTATTACAATATAAATTCCGATGGTACAACAGTAAGTGTAATTTCTGGGAATGATTCCTATTCTGGCAATGTTACAATTCCATCAACAGTGACCTATAACGGTACAACTTATGGTGTTACGACTATTGGAAATAAAGCTTTCCATAATTGTACAGGATTAACCTCTGTTACAATAGGAAATAGTGTTACGACTATTGAAGGTCAAGCTTTCGATTTTTGTACAAGTTTAACCTCTGTTACAATTCCTAATAGTGTTACAAGTATTGGTGGCTGGGCTTTCTATGGTTGTACAGGATTAACCTCTGTTACAATAGGAAATAGTGTTACGACTATTGGAGGATTTGCTTTCTATGGTTGTACAGGTTTAACTACAATAAATTATAATGCTGTAAATTGTAATGGGGGAGGATTTAGTTATGATTATCATTGGCTTGACGGCTGTGATAATATTACAACAGTAAATATTGGAGATTCTGTACAAACTATTCCAACGTATTTTATGTATCAGAAATCAGGTTTAACCTCTGTTACAATTCCAAATAGTGTTACGACTATTAGTAGTTATGCTTTCGAAGGTTGTACAGGATTAACCTCTGTTACAATTCCTAATAGTGTTACGGGTATTGGATATTGTGCTTTCAAAGGTTGTACAGGTTTAACCTCTGTTACAATAGGAAATAGTGTTACGACTATTGGAATTAAAGCTTTTAATGGATGCACAAGTCTTAGTGTCCTTCAAATAGGCACAAGCGTTAATACGATAGAAGATAGAGCCTTTTATAAATGTTCAGGTTTAAATACTATTGATTGTAAAGCAGAAAATCCTCCAGTATTGGGTAGTGCTGTTTTTGGATCTATAAATAAAGATAATGTTACTGTAATTGTTCCTTGTGAAAAAAGTTCATTATATCAAAATGAAATAGGTTGGAGTTTATTTAATAATATTGTGGAGAACTGTGAGAGTTCTATAGATGTTGTAGAAGAAAACCAAATACTTGTTTATCCAAATCCTGCGAAAGAGAGTATTACATTAGAATCAGATGAAGATATATTTATCTTTAATAATCTTGGGCAGATAGTTAAACAAATAAATAATCCAAAAGGAGAAACAACAATCTCTATTTCTGATTTACCAAGAGGAATATATTACCTAAAGACAGGAAACAAAACACAGAAACTCATCAAAGAATAATTTTCAAATAGGAAGAAACATAATTATTACGGAGCAATTTTTTTGGGATTTGCTCCGTTTTTTTTGCGGTCTGAAGCAAGGATACTTTCATCATTACCTTGATGAAGAAATCTCTCAGGATATTGTATTGATAATCAGATAGTTTTTTCTTGTTGAAAAAAGAGTTGGATTTGAGAAAAAAAGATCAAGTCTTTTTACCACGAAAACCAACTCTTTTTAGTATAAAAACCAACTCTTTTTTAACGAAGTCTTCTATTTTGTGAAGGCGAAAGAAAACTCTTAAATTTTATCTTTCTTTCTCTTGCAAGGAGAATAAATTTTACTATCTTTGCAGGCGGAAATAAACACTAAATTTTATGGATACAATACTTTATTTGCTAACTTTGATAGGCGCTTTGGGGATGTTTCTTTATGGTATGACGGTGATGAGCGACTCTATTCAAAAACTTGCAGGTTCTTCTCTTCGTGGCTTACTTGCGAAAATGACTTCCAACAGATTTAAAGGAATACTTACAGGTATAGGAGTAACAAGTGTTATTCAAGCATCAGCAGCAACCATCGTTATGGTTGTTTCTTTTGTTAATGCAGGTTTAGTTTCTTTGGAAGGAGCTATCTCTGTTATTATGGGAGCAAACATTGGTACGACAATAACTGCCTGGATTGTTTCCATTCTTGGTTTTCAAGTGTCGGTAGTGGCTTTGTGTCTGCCTTTGATAGCGATAGCGACTCCTCTAATGTTTACTAAAAAATACAAAACCTTTGGGAGTTTTCTTATAGGTTTTGCTTTGCTTTTCTATGGTCTTGGACTTATGCAGTCGCAAGTTCCGGATTTTACTCAGCCTGAATATGCCGGGGTTGTAAGTACTATTGCCTCACTTTCCGATTATGGTTATTTGTCTATTCTTCTTTTTGTGTTGATAGGGAGTGTTGCCACCGTCGTTTTGCAGTCTTCTTCGGCTATGATGGCTATTACCTTGGTTATGTGTAGCAAAGGATTGATAAGTTTTGAAATGGCTTGTGCTTTGTGTTTGGGGGAAAATATAGGTACAACTGTTACAGCCAATATAGCAGCAATGGTTGCCAACCTTTCAGCAAAAAGAGCCGCCAGAGCCCATCTGCTTTTCAATCTTACAGGAGTTGTTTGGATACTCGTTTTGTTTTATCCTGTAACATATTTCATAGATAAGTTTGCAGAGGCTGTAGGCTTGGGCGACCCAACTATGCATGCTACTGCTATTCCTGTGGCTTTGTCTTTGTTCCATACTTTCTTTAATTTGGCTAATACTTGTTTGCTTGTCGGATTTATTCCAAAGATGGTTAAGATTCTAAACAAACTTCTGCCAGAAAGCGATGAAGATGAAGTTTTCCGTTTGGAGTATATACACAAGGGTTTGATTCACTCAGGAGAAATAGCACTTGAGCCTGCTAAAAAGGAAATAGAGGTTTTCTCAAACAGGGTGTTGCGTATGTATGAGTTTATTCCTCAATTGTTTTCTATGCAACCCGGTAAGGAAAAAGATAATCTTATGCAAAGGACAGAAAAATATGAGGAAATAACAGATAGAATGGAGTTAGAGATAGCTTCTTATCTGACTAAGGTTGCAGAGAATGAAATGTCCAAGACTGCTTCTTGGAATATGGAGGCTATGTTGAAGATTGTGGATAATTTGGAAAGCATTGGAGATAGTTGTTATCAGTTCTCTCTTTCTATAGATAGTAAAGATAAGCAGAATGTACATTTTTCTGAACATCAAAATCAGAACATACTTATGTTGTTCTCTATGGTCAGAGAAGCATTGGAGGAAATGAATAACAATCTTTGTAGTTCTTATAAAGATGTTGATGGAGTAAAAGCTTCAGAGATAGAGGAAAAAATAAATACTTTCCAAGATAAGATACGAGAAGAACATACGCAGAGCATAACTCATAACGAATATTCTTACAAAGAGGGAATACTTTACTCTAATATGTATTCGCAGTTGGAGAAATTAGCTGACTATGTTATAAACATAACAGAAGCGATTACTAAAAAGAAAAACTTGTAATACTAAAGTCAAAGCATAGATGTTTAAAGTTTTAAACAGAAGAGGATGCTTCTCTTCTTTTTTTTAAAACTTTTCATATATATATTTGAAATCTGTATTTATAAGTCTATATCTGTGAAAAACAGATAGATGAATAGAGTTTGAAATATTTTTTCATAATTTTTCTTTCATTTTATTTTGTGCATTTATAGAAAGTTAGTAATTTTGCACCTCAATTCAAAAAATAAAAAATTAAATAAAAATGTACGCAATAGTAGAAATAGCTGGACAGCAATTCAAGGTTCAAAAAGATCAGAAGTTGTTCGTTAACCGCCTTAAACAAGAAGAAGGAGCTAACGTTACTTTTGACACCGTAATGCTCAAAGATGTTGATGGTAATGTTACCGTTGGCACACCAAAAATAGAAGGAGCAAGCGTTGAAGCAACAATTATCAAACACATTAAGGGTGATAAGATTTTGGTTTTCCATAAAAAGAGAAGAAAAGGTTATCAAAAACTAAACGGTTCTCGTCCATATCTTACCCAAATTCAAATAAAAGATATTAAATAAGTAGTCATTAACATTAAAAACATATATTATTATGGCACACAAAAAAGGTGTTGGTAGTTCAAGTAACGGTCGTGAATCCCAAAGCAAACGTTTGGGAGTGAAAATATATGGTGGTCAAAAATGTATCGCTGGTAACATTATAGTACGTCAAAGAGGTACTGTTCATAACCCAGGTGAGAATGTTGGAATGGGTAAAGACCATACTTTATTTGCATTGAAAGACGGTATCGTTGAGTTTAAAAAAGGAATGAAAGACCGTTCATTCGTGTCAGTTAGAGTAGAAGCATAAACTTTTTTATAAAATTTTTGCTGAAAAATTTGGTCAGTAAAAAATAATAGAGTAATTTTGCAAACTCAAATTTGAAACGAGTTTTTTGAAATAAGAGAGGGTTGTTAAGAGATTAAAGCTCTCTCACCAAAGTGTCAGAATCAGGTTAGATGCGAATCTTTATTTGAGAGTAAGACACATCTTTTACAAGAAGTAGGAGAGCGATCATTGACAAACAGGGGACATACAAAGACTTTAGAGCACGAGGATAGAGCGGAAG